>Ga0115569_10000910_pt1 | contig 22945 bp, 19 predicted proteins | sample COGITO_mtgs_1205_2_FD_87295 | JGI IMG/M metagenome (GOLD analysis project Ga0115569, IMG submission 87295) | Pelagic marine microbial communities from North Sea - COGITO_mtgs_120503 | ecosystem: Environmental > Aquatic > Marine > Epipelagic | place: Germany:Helgoland, sampling site Kabeltonne... | reverse complement strand
CACATCTAAACTACCCTCTGCTGCTAAAATTCCTGAAACAACACCTTCAAAACCCAGTTCCTTGCATTTCGCTATGTCTTCCAGCATACTATTAAACTCTCCCGATGTGTAAGAAAAATCGCCTCCCCTTGGACGAATCAAAACCCTAGTGGGCAGTGAAATAATTTTAGTATACTCTTTTAGGAGGCCTATGGAAGGTGTAAGCCCACCAAGCGCCAAGCCAGTACAAAACTCAATTCTGTGAGCACCTGCACTTTGGGCAGCTAAAGCTGAGTCTAACGAGTTACAACAAACTTCTAAAATCATAATTGATACAAATATAAGCGAAACGTTTCCATTAAAATCTGTATTTTTAAATCCACAAATAAAACGAAATGAGATACCTATATATTGTATTGGGATGTGCCGCATTTATTGGCCTAATAAAATATTGGATTCCTATGGTAGACCGCATTATTCTATGGATAGAGCGTTTGTGGTCCAAATTGTTTCGTTCCTAAACCAACCGACCAAATGCAAAGAAGAAAATTCCTCCAAGCTGCAGGACTGAGTGCAACAGCACTAGTCGCCCAGCCGCTACTAGCCAAAGAAAGCAAGAAAAGCACCAAACGCAGTGATGCAATAAAACCGCTGACCATCTGTACTTGGAACTTTCACCGCGCAACTGCTAAGTCATGGGAAGTAATCTCTAATGGGGGTACTGCTTTAGATGCAGTAGAACAAGGGGTCATGGTAGAAGAGTCCGATTTATCTAATCAGACCGTTGGAAAAGGCGGAAGACCAGACAGGGATGGAGAAGTAACTCTAGACGCTTGTATTATGGATGCCGAGGGAAACTGCGGATCAGTGGTCTATTTACAAAATATTGCCCACCCTATCAATGTGGCTAGAAAGGTAATGGAAGAAACGCCCCACGTGATGTTAGCTGGGAAGGGAGCCGAACAGTTCGCCTATGAAATGGGTTTTAAAAAAGACAATTTACTCACGCCCCAATCAAAAGCTGAATGGGAAACTTGGAAAATAACCTCCCAATACAAACCCATTATAAATATTGAAAATCACGACACTATAGGCATGCTGGCCATAGACAAAAACGGAGACCTCTCTGGCGCTTGTACTACATCCGGTATGGCTTACAAAATGGCTGGTCGTGTTGGTGATTCCCCCATTATTGGCGCCGGACTATTTGTAGACAATGAAATAGGTGCTGCAACTGCTACTGGGGTGGGAGAAGAAGTGGTAAAATCAGTGGGTAGTTTTTTAATCGTAGAACTCATGAGACAAGGGTTTAGCCCTCAAAAAGCCTGTGAAGAAGCGGTGGGCCGCATTGTGAAAAAAAATCCTGAATACGCCAACTTTCAAGTGGGCTTTATCGCTTTAAACAAAGCGGGAGAAACGGGCGCATTCTGTATTCAACCAGGATTCTCTTACAGTTATTACGACCATTTTGGCCAAGAAAACAGACCGGCTACTTCTTATATTTAATGTATCATTGTGTGCGTAAAAACGCACCCTAAAATGGACTTTAACATAGAGTCCTCAATAATTTTTTTAGAATGTCCAAAAAAAGACTTTTCCTCTTAGACGCCTATGCTTTAATATTTAGAGGCTATTACGCACTGATTAAAAATCCAAGAATTAACTCTAAAGGGGAAGACACCTCTGCCATCATGGGGTTCATGAATTCTTTATTCGATGTAATTAAAAGAGAGCAACCAGACCATTTAGCGGTATGCTTTGACAAAGGCGGCAGTAGTGAACGCACCGAGTTATTTCCAGCATACAAAGCCAATAGATTAGAGACGCCAGATGCTATTAGACTCGCAGTGCCTTATATTCAAGAAATTCTAAGGGCCATGCACATCCCAGTTGTCGTTTTAGAAGGCTTAGAAGCAGACGACATTATTGGTACGCTAGCCAAACAGGCAGAAAAAGAAGACTACCAGGTCTTTATGGTCACCCCGGACAAAGACTTTGGTCAATTGGTGTCTGAAAATATTTTCATGTATCGTCCCGCAAGGATGGGGAATGGAATTGAAATTTGGGGGATTCCTGAGATTCAAAAAAGATTTGGTGTAGAAAGGCCTGAACAAGTCATAGACTATTTAGGCATGATGGGAGACGCCAGTGACAATATACCAGGACTTCCAGGCGTAGGAGAAAAAACAGCCAAAAAGTTTTTGGCAGATTTTGGAAGCATGGAAAACCTTTTGGCCAACACAGATCAGCTCAAAGGGAAAATGAAAGAAAAAGTTTCTGAAAACGCTGCACTCGGTTTACTGTCAAAAAAATTAGCCACCATTAATATTCATTGTGACGTTACTTTTAATGCAGCCGCTTATGAGCTCTCCACACCAGATAGCGAAAAGGTTCAGGCCATTTTTGAGAAACTGGAATTTAGAAGGCTTACGGAGCAATTTCTTAGGTTGTTTTTCGCACCCAAAGAAACCCCAAACAATCCAGAGGCCAACAGTCAGAAAAAGGCAGAAGCTACTAGCGCTGGAAGTGGGCAATTTGGGCTTTTTGACACCGCTGAGAACAGCACAGATGGCGTACAAATATTCAGCTCAAGAAAAACCATAAATGAAGTTTCTCACCACTATCAATTGGTAAGCCCAGGACTGGGCATGAAACTATTTACCCAAAAACTATTGCAACAACCTCAGGTGTGTTTTGACACAGAAACAAACAGCCTAGATCCTTTAGAAGCGAACCTTGTTGGTCTGGCATTTAGCTGGGAGGCCCATAAAGGATTCTACATATCCCTTCCTGAAGACCAGGAGGAAACAAGTGAAATCTTATCTGAACTCAAAGCATTTTTCCAGCACGAAGGCATTGAAAAGGTAGGGCAAAATCTAAAATATGACCTTAAGGTACTCCACCGTTATGGCATTGAAGTAAAAGGCCCTTGTTTTGACACTATGTTGGCCCATTACCTCATCAATCCAGACATGAGACACAACCTAAGCGTTCTAAGCGAAACTTACTTAAACTACACGCCCATAGCTATTGAGACGTTAATAGGAAAAGGAAAACAAAAAATAAGTATGAGAGAAGTGGCGCTTGATCAGCAAGTAGCCTATGTGGTAGAAGACGCAGACCTTTGCTTTCAGTTGGCACAACAATTCAAAACAGAATTGGCGGCTGCAGGAAATGAGTCTCTTTTCGTAGACATGGAGGCACCCTTGTTAAGGGTATTGGCGGGTATGGAATTAGAAGGCATTAACCTAGATGTGGCCTTTCTAAACGAACTATCTGTAACCTTAGACAAGGATATTCTCCAATTAGAAAAAGACATTTATGAGGCCGCAGGAGAAACCTTTAATATTGCTTCTCCAAAACAATTGGGCGACATTCTTTTTGGAAAAATGCAGTTGGTAGAAAAACCAAAAAAAACCAAGACAGGGCAATACTCTACCGCAGAAGATGTACTGTCTTATTTGGCCAAAGAACACAAAATAATTGCCGATGTTTTAGCATACAGAGGGCTTGCTAAGCTGAAAAGCACCTATGTAGACGCACTACCGCTCCAAGTGTCTGCTCAAACAGGAAGGGTACACACAGACTATATGCAAACGGTAGCCGCAACGGGAAGATTGAGCAGCAACAATCCAAATTTACAGAACATTCCTATCAGAACAGAAAGGGGAAAACAGATCAGAAAAGCCTTTATTCCAAGAGATCAAGAGCACCTATTATTGGCAGCAGATTACTCTCAAATAGAATTAAGGATCATAGCGGCACTCAGTGAAGAAGACAATATGATCGCTGCCTTTAAAGAAGGCGCAGACATACATGCTGCCACTGCAGCAAAAGTATTTAATGTGCCTCTAGAATCCGTAAGTAGGGAGCAGCGAAGCCATGCCAAAACCGTTAATTTTGGTATTATCTATGGTGTATCTGCCTTTGGACTCAGCAACCAAACAGATTTGAGCAGGGCAGAATCAAAAGCACTCATAGACACCTATTACGAAAGTTATCCAAAGCTCAAGGCCTATATGAATAGTCAAGTAAATTTTGCCAGAGAAAATGGTTATGTGGAAACAGTATTAGGACGTAGAAGGTATTTAAAAGACATTAACGCCAACAATGCCATAGTAAGAGGTGCAGCAGAGCGAAATGCAGTGAATGCGCCTATTCAGGGAAGTGCCGCAGATATTATAAAGTTGGCTATGATTGCAGTTCAAAAGGCACTAGACGACCAAAAGTTACGAACAAAAATGCTTCTACAAGTACATGATGAATTGGTCTTTGATGTGTACAAACCAGAGCTAGAACAAGTCAAAGCACTTGTTAAATCTGCCATGGAAAACGCGTTTACGCTCACCGTCCCTTTAGACGTAGAATTAGGGGTAGGTGAAAACTGGCTAGAAGCCCACTAAAAAAGTGACCAAACACCGGCTAACTAAGTCACCGTTTATGGTGAATAATTTATCTGGCAAACCTGTAAGTAGCTTTAATTAAAAAAGTGTTTTCTAATTTTTGATTTAGGATCTGATCCCTAAGACTGAAACCCAATCCATCCATTGGATTGGCAAAACCTGTAGCCCCCTGTGACCAAACCAAAAACAGTTCAGATCCAGGAATATACTCCCAACGCATCACGAGATTAGACCTAAATTGAACAAAAGAAAAGTCAGGATCTGAAAACGAAAAATCGCTAGAACCGTCTCTATCCTGATCTACAAAGTAACTGCCATTTTCTTTTTTCAATTGCTGTGCGTCATAAAAAGCCACTCGGTCATCTAAGCGTTTGGCTGCAGCATTAGTCACATAATTAAAATCTGAATAGACGCCATTGGCAATAAAAGGCTGTCCGTAATACTGAATGGTTAAGTTTGGATTAATCGTATAATTCAAACGCATAGAAGTCACAAAAGACGTCTGGTCAATAGCCGCTGTAATATAATAAGGAAGGCCATTGGCCAGACCTTGAGTGACATACTGCGTTCTGGATGGGTTTACCTCATACTCCAGCTCCAAAGACATACTCAAGGCATCTAAAGGTTGGTAGGTGAGGTCTACCCCATATCGATCCAAAGAAAAATTATTGTCCTGCGCCTGGCTCTTCACAAAACCAGCTCCAACAGCCAGTTTTTTACGATCGTCCGAACCCACAGAGAAAAACATAAAATTTTCCTCAGAAAAACGCCACCTGGGCCCTCCCCTTAAAAATGCATTGATATTAATTAGGGGCTTGTGGGTAAGGCCCATCTCAAAATTCCAGTTATTAATAGTATTAACTTCCCCCCTAAAATCATACTGAAGGCGGTTGTTATTTCCTTGAAAATCATAAGTACTGCTCTGAGAAAAACGAAGGGAGGCACTCCTGTACCATGAGGTAGGATCTAAAAATTGGGCCCTTAAATTCGCAAACTGCCTAATGAGGTCTGTTTCCCTTAAAAATCCCACATCGTTGAGTTCTAATTCAGGAGAACGCCAATTCCCCCCCATACTGTATTGCCAAAGACCCGCTCCTTTTCCAAAAACCAACTTACCCCCTGTCCCTGTCATACTGGTTTTAGTAGGATCTAAGCTAACATGCGTAGCGTCTGAACGCTGGAACATATGCACAATACTTTCCTGGGTTTCTTTAATGGCTTCTGGAGTGCCTTGCACCCTAGAACCAATCACATTCCCTTCTATGTAATAAGTACGGTCTTTCCATTGGTGCAAAAAATCAATTCCACCTGTATAGGCTGCTTTGTGTAAAGAAACTGCCAATGGATCTGATTGCCTGTTGGTGGCCGTAAAAATAGCCCCCAAGAAAGACATGCGGTTGTTAAAATCTTTCTGTGCACGCCCCACCAAATAATTGGTCATGGGCTCCACCAAAGTCTCTGTTCTTTGTCCATTGAGGTCGGATTGCGCATACATTCCACTAGTCACACTCTCTAAAAGACCCAAAGACCAACCGTTTTTAGTCTTACCAGAAAACTTAGCGGCCCCCAAAATAGTAGTATTGTTTGGCCTTTTAATATGGCCCCCTTCGGGCGCCGATGCCCCCAACTGTGGACTTCTGCCAATCCTTCTAGAATAGAACAAATTGTCGTTTCCGTTGGCAAACCTAAAATCAAAAATATTTTTATTCTCTACAAAAAATGGCCGCTGTTCTCTAAAAAAGATTTGAAAACCATCTAAGGCTATGGCCCCAGGATCTGCCTCCACCTGACCAAAATCTGGATTCACCGTAAGGTCTAAAGTCAGGTCATTGGTAATACCAATTTTGGCATCTAAACCTACATTGAGCTTAGGATCCTTACCATCTCTGAAAGGATTGCCGCTTTGGGCCTGATAAGTGTCGTATTGGCCCACAGTAAAAGGTTGAATTTCCAACTGCCTTTGTGGCTCAATATCTATCAGTCCCCTTAGGGTCCCAAATTCACTGACCATCCCTGCAGCATTTTGTGGAATTCTATCCCAAGCAGAACGCTCTTGCGCTCTAAATAACATTCTGGAAAGTTGTAAGCCCCAAAACTGTTCTTTGGCATTTCCAAATTTTAATTGACTGAAGGGAATCTTCATTTCTGCCGTCCAACCCAGCTCATCAATATGAGTGGCCACGTACCAGATAGGGTTCCATGAGTCGTCCCAATTGTTGCCATTTTCAGAGACAAACTCATCTCCTTTTACCCCTGCGGCAGTGACAGAAAAGGCAAAAGCAGTTCGCTTGTCTAAATAACTATCCAATATAAAAGCTACTCGGTCTCCCTGAAAGCCATCTCGCCTAGACAAACGCTTTTCTATTTTATCAGGTTCAGTGTCAAAACAACGCACCGCTACATAAAGGTATTTAGAATCATAGGTAATTTTAAATTGTGTTTCTTGGGCTGGAGAAGTATTCTCATCGGGCATTTGTTCTATAAAATCTCCTGTCCATGGAACAATATCCCAAATAGATTCTTTAATAATACCATCAATACTAGGCGCTTCATTTTTTGGTAGTCGCTGAGTTGTATAGGTCTTCTGATCATATTTAGACGGCCTTAGCGTGTCAGAAACTGTAGTATCTTCCTGAGAATAGACAAAGAAATTAGTTACAAAAAAAAGAACAGTAAGGTATTTAAAGCGCATAAATATAGGGTGGAATAAGTGGCAAAAATACCTTGCTCAATTGTAACATGAGCCACTCACAGGAGTTTTAACATTTCCTTATGAGTTCAAAAAACAAAAAAAATGAACTTTATACGAAAATAATCAAAAAACAGCATTTGGAATTCAACTAATTAGTTGTACATTTGCAGCCCGATTATCGGGATTATAGTGTTTAATCAATAAAAATATTAGTGTGGACACATTAAGTTACAAAACTGTTTCAGCTAACAAAGCTACAGTTAACAAACAGTGGGTACTGGTAGATGCAGAAGGACAAACTTTAGGACGTTTGGCTTCTAAAATAGCTATTATGCTTAGAGGTAAAAACAAACCTAACTACACCCCTCACGTAGATTGCGGGGACAACGTTATAGTTATAAATGCGGAGAAAGTTACCATGACTGGTAATAAGATGCAGACTAAAACTTACATCAGACACACTGGTTATCCAGGAGGTCAGCGTTCTCTTACTGCTAGTGAATTACTAGCGAAAAAGCCTATTGGTCTTGTTGAGAAAGCAGTGAAAGGAATGTTACCTAAAAACAAACTAGGTGCGGATCTTTACAGAAATTTAAAAGTATACGAAGGTACAGCGCACGGTCAAGAGGCGCAAAAACCTGTAGTAATAAACTTAGAATCATTTTAGCAATGGAAGTAATTCACAAAATAGGAAGAAGAAAAACAGCGGTTGCTCGTGTATACCTAACACCAGGAAACGGTAAAGTTACGATCAATAAAAGAGATCTAGAGAACTACTTTCCAACTGCTACCTTACAGTACAAAGTACAACAGCCTTTCGCCCTTACAGGAACAGAAGGAACTTATGACGTAAAAGTGAATGTGTATGGCGGTGGTATCACTGGTCAAGCTGAAGCAGTACGCTTAGGGATTTCTAGAGCGTTGTGTGATATTGATGTAGAAAACAGGTTAACACTTAAGCCAGAAGGTCTTTTAACAAGAGATCCAAGAATGGTAGAGCGTAAGAAATTCGGACAGAAGAAAGCCCGTAAGAAATTCCAATTCTCTAAACGTTAATCGTTTAAACTATAAAATTAAGGCCTTATTCGTAGGGCCTTTATATGTTCTTAAAAGTATCCTCCCATCTTGGGAGGTCTTTATTATAAATAAGTTGTTATCTGGATACACCAGAAACTAGTTTAGCATCTAAATGTTACGCAGTAGCATTGCTAATCCAACAGAAAGTAAACTAAGTAAAAATGGCAAACAAAATTGAAGTTAAAGACCTATTAGAGGCTGGGGTGCATTTCGGTCACCTTACAAGAAAATGGAATCCAAGCATGGCTCCTTACATCTACATGGAGCGTAATGGTATTCACGTAATTAACCTTTACAAAACTGCTGCAAAAATTGAAGAAGCTAACGAAGCATTAAAGAAAATTGCTGCCTCTGGTAGAAAAATTCTTTTCGTAGCGACTAAAAAACAAGCAAAAGACATCGTGGCTGAAAAAGCGGCTAATGTAAACATGCCTTACATCACAGAAAGATGGCCAGGCGGTATGTTAACCAACTTTATAACGATCCGTAAAGCTGTGAAGAAAATGGCTACAATTGATCGCATGAAAAAAGATGGTACCTTTTTAACCCTTTCTAAGAAAGAGCGTTTACAGGTAGATCGTTTAAGAGCAAAATTGGAGAAAAACTTAGGTTCTATATCTGACATGACTCGTTTGCCTGGTGCTTTATTTGTTGTAGACACCATGAGAGAGCATATTGCTGTGAAAGAAGCTTTAAAGCTTAACATTCCAATCTTTGCCATGGTAGACACCAACTCAGATCCAAAACAAATAGACTACGTGATCCCATCTAACGATGACGCGTCTAAATCTATCGAAGCAATTTTAGCCCATGTTACTGGTGCTGTTGCAGAAGGATTATCAGAAAGAAAATCAGAAAAAACTGCTGAAAAAGAAGGTGCCTCTGACGCACAAGAAGCAGCTCCAAAAGCTGAGGCAGCTCCAAAAGCTGAAGCAGCTCCAAAAGCTGAGGCAGCTCCAAAAGCTGAAGCAGCTCCAAAAGCTGAAGCAGCTCCAAAAGCTGAGGCAGCTCCAGCAGATGACTTAAACAGCAAGACTGTTGCTGAATTAAAAGAAATGGCTACTGCAAAAGGTGTAGAAGGTATTTCTAGTATGAAGAAAGCAGATTTAGTAGCTGCATTAAGTTAATATAAAGTAAATCAAAATAACATGGCAAATATTACTGCTGCAGAAGTAAACAAATTAAGACAAACTACCGGTGCCGGTATGATGGACTGTAAGAAAGCCTTAGTGGAAGCTGAGGGTAACTTTGATACAGCTATTGAAATATTACGCAAAAAAGGACAAAAAGTAGCTGCCAATAGAGCAGACAGAGATTCTAGTGAAGGTGCTGCAATTGCAGTGTTAAATTCAGACAATACACAAGGAGTTGCCATTTCTTTAAATTGCGAAACTGACTTCGTTGCTAAAAATGATTCTTTTGTAGCCTTGGCTACAGAATTGGCTTCTTTAGCCCTGAATTTTGACACCAAAGAAGCTTTCTTAGGAGCTGATTTCAAAGGAATGTCTGTTCAAGAAAAATTGACTGAGCAAACTGGTGTTATTGGTGAAAAAATAGAAATTGGCGGATTTGAGAAATTAAGTGCTGCATTCGTAGGAAGCTACATTCACGCAGGAAACAAAATTGCTACTTTAGTAGGTTTGTCTGCTGCACCAGCCGGAGCAGATGTGATCGCTAGAGATGTGGCTATGCAGGCTGCTGCAATGAATCCAGTTGCTTTAAATGAAAGTGGTGTAGACCAATCCATTATTGACAAAGAAATTGAAATTGCAAAAGACCAATTGCGTCAAGAAGGTAAACCAGAGGCTATGTTAGACAATATTGCCAAAGGAAAAATCACTAGATTTATGAAAGACAATACTTTAGTCAATCAAGAATTTATTAAAGATTCTAAAATGAGTGTAGCGCAGTATGTAAAAACTGCAGACGCAACTCTTGAAGTAGTTTCTTTTGCTCGTGTAGCATTAGGATAATCCCTACTCAAATAACATTAAAAAAACCCGCGTTCTTCGAACGCGGGTTTTTTTTTGAATCTCATTACACACATAATCGCTATGCCTAAATAAATTTGATTATTTTTGTGAAAAGAAATTCCCATAAAAAATGCCATACAAAAGAATTTTACTGAAATTAAGCGGAGAAGCCCTCATGGGAGATAGGCAATACGGAATAGATCCAAAGCGTATTGCAGATTACGCTCAAGAGATCAAAGCGGTTGTAGAAAAGGGCATTGAAGTGGCCATTGTTATTGGCGGAGGTAATATTTTTAGAGGTTTGGCAGCAGCCAGCAACGGGATGGATCGGGTTCAAGGAGACCATATGGGTATGCTTGCCACTGTCATAAACGGACTGGCCTTACAAAGTGCTTTAGAAGAAATAGCCGTTCAAACACGCCTGCAATCTGCGATTCAGATTAATGAAGTAGCGGAGCCTTTTATTAGAAGACGCGCTATGAGACACCTAGAAAAAGGTCGTGTAGTTATTTTTGGTGGAGGTACTGGAAATCCATATTTCACCACAGATTCTGCAGCAGTACTTAGGGCTATAGAGATAGAAGCAGACGTTATTATCAAAGGAACACGGGTAGATGGCATTTACACTGCAGACCCAGAAAAAGATGCTAATGCCACTAAATTTGACAATATTTCTTTTAATGAAGTACTGTCAAAAGGGCTGAAAGTAATGGACACCACTGCGTTTACTTTAAGTCAGGAAAATGAACTTCCTATCATTGTATTTGACATGAATAAGAAAGGAAACCTTTTAAAGATTGTTTCTGGAGAAGCTATAGGAACAGTTGTAAACTTATAAAAACATCGTTTTAAAGATGAATGAAGAAGTAGATTTCATATTAGACAGCGCTAAAGAAAACATGGACAGAGCCATGGCGCATTTAGAAAAATCATTTGCAAAAATCAGGGCTGGAAAAGCGAGTCCTATTATGCTCTCTACCGTTAAGGTAGATTATTATGGATCTCCAACGCCACTCTCACAAGTGGCCAATGTAAATACCACAGATGCGAGAACCATCTCGGTACAGCCTTGGGAAAAAAACATGCTTCAAGAAATTGAAAAAGCCATTACAAACGCCAATTTAGGATTTAACCCTATGAACAATGGCGACCTAATTATCATTAACGTGCCTCCTTTAACGGAAGAACGTAGAAGGGATTTGGTCAAACAAGCCAAAGCAGAAGCGGAGGATGCTAAAATTGGGGTTAGAAACGCAAGGCAAGAGGCCAACAAAGACATTAAAGGAACTGACTTACCAGAAGATACGGCAAAAGATGCTGAAGCATCTATTCAAGAGCTCACCAATCAGTACAGTAAAAAAATTGAAGAACTGCTCACTGTAAAAGAAGCAGAAATCATGAAGGTGTAAGGCCTTTATTAAAAAAACCTCATGATAGGATTTAGTACCCAAAACTTTTGGGCTACCACTGCTAGAATTATTCTTAGAAATAGGATCACTATCCTTATTGGGGTCTTTCTCTTCACTGTTTTTATGGCCATGCAATGGAAAAATATGCGTTTTTCCAATACAGAGGCCAACCTACTTCCAGACAACCACCCTGTAAACTTAGCTTATCAAGACTTTGTTTCACGCTTTGGAGAAGAGGGTAATATCATAGCCATTGCAGTAAAAGACAGCGCTTTATTTGAGCTTAATAATTTCAAAAAGTGGAATAGATTAAGCAAACAGTTGGCCGCATTCCCCGAGGTAATTGCCGTACTTTCCACAGACAACTTAAAATTATTAGAGCGTTCGAAAACGGCAGGTAAATTTATTTTTTCTCCCTTCAAAGGAAGCTTGGCACAGGATCAACAAAGCCTAAATAAACACCTAAAAGACCTTTATCAAAACCAGCCTTTTTATGACCAACTGCTCTTTAACAAAGAGACTGGCACACTCAGAACGTTGGTTTATTTAGACAAAGAGATCCTCAATACTTCTGTAAGAAAAGACTTTGTCCTTAAAGATCTGAAACAATTACTAGACAATTTCAGAGAAGATACCGGACTAGATGTTCGTATTTCAGGCATGCCTTATATCAGGACCATGAATGCCCAGAGTATTATTGATGAAATTGGACTCTTTATACTAGGCGCCTTAGCGGTTACTTCTATTATATTTTTCTTTTTTTTTAGAAGTGTTAGGGCCACGATTATTTCCATGGCAGTAGTTATTATTGGGGTTATGTGGTCTTTTGGTGTATTGGGATTACTTGAATATGAGATCACAGTACTCACCGCCTTAATTCCTCCATTAATTATTGTGATAGGAATTCCAAATTGTATTTTCCTAATCAATAAATACCAGCAAGAGGCTCAGAAACACGGAAACAAAGCACTCTCCTTACAGCGTGTCATTGCTAAAATTGGGAACGCTACCTTAATGACCAATGTTACAACCGCCTCTGGATTTGCTACTTTTATCATTACAGAGAGTACCCTTTTGAAAGAGTTTGGTATAGTGGCTTCTATAAATATCATTGGAATTTTCATTCTCTCCTTACTCATTATCCCTATTGTCTATTCATTCATGTCTATGCCCAAAGAAAAACATTTAAGGCACTTGAATAAAAAATGGATTGACGGTTTTGTGGGAAGTATGGAAAAGATTGTGAGAGAGCAGCGAATTACAGTATATATTGTGTCTATTCTTTTACTGATCACCAGCATCATTGGAATTTATCAGATCAAAACTTCTGGAAGTCCTATAGAAGACATGCCAAAAGACAAGGCTTTCTTTAAAGATATTCGTTTTTTTGAACAAGAGTTCAACGCTATTATGCCCATTGAAATTGTCATAGACACCAAAAGACCTAATGGGGTATTAAGGCCCAGTACCCTGGAACAAATGGACGCTTTAAGCCAGTTTATAGAGGAAACACCAGAGCTTTCAAAACCTATTTCAGTAGTGAATTTGGCCAAATACGCCAAACAAGCCTATTACAATAATTTACCTAAATATTACCAGCTTCCCACTTCCCAAGAGAGGGGCTTTATCTTGTCTGCAGCCCAAGGTGCGAATACCAACGAGGATTTACTCAAAAATTTTACAGATTCCAGGGGGCAAGTCGCCAGAATCTCTACAGCGATTAAAGATGTAAAAACCGATCAAATGGAACAGGTAGAACTGGATTTATTGGAGGAAATAGACAAACTATTCCCAAAAGATCGCTACAACGTATTGCTGACAGGAAAAGCACTGCTGTTTTTAAAAGGAACCAAGTACTTGATTAAAAACCTAATCATGTCATTGGCATTGGCCATTTTTCTCATCGCTCTATTCATGGCTTACCTTTTTAGGTCCTTTAGAATGATTGTGATTTCCCTTATTCCAAACTTACTTCCCCTACTGATTACTGCGGGAATGATGGGATTCATTGGGGTACCTATAAAACCCTCTACCATATTGGTATTTAGTATTGCCTTTGGGATATCTGTAGACGACACCATTCACTTTTTGGCCAAATACCGACAAGAACTCATTGCCAATAAATGGCGCATAAAACCTTCTGTTTACGCTGCTTTAAAAGAAACAGGCGTGAGTATGTTTTACACCTCCATTGTACTGTTTTTTGGATTTTCTGTATTTACAGTCTCTAGCTTTGGTGGAACAATAGCTTTGGGTGGACTCGTTTCTGCTACCTTGCTTTTTGCCATGCTGTCCAACCTAATTCTATTGCCTTCTCTTTTACTGTCTTTAGAAAAAAGTATTGCCAACAAGCAGACCTTTAAAAAACCTCAAATAGATATTTTACCAAAAGAAAGTGAAACTTAAGTGATTAAACTATCTTTGCGTTTTAACTGAATAGGAATACAAACAACCATGATTACACCGAGAATTAAATCTATTTTACAAGATGTAGCCCCGCTGATCACCTTAACTGTTCAAGGATGGGTAAGAAGTTTTAGAAGCAACCGTTTTATTGCCTTAAACGACGGGTCTTGCATGGAAAACCTACAATGTGTCATAGATTTTGACTCTTTACCAGAAGAAATATTAAAGAAAATTACGGTTGGTGCAGCTTTAAAAATTACTGGAACACTTCAAGAAAGTGAAGGCAAAGGGCAGCGCGTAGAAATACAAGCAACAGAGGTGGAAATTTTAGGAGTTTCAGATCCAGAAACTTATCCCATACAACCCAAAAAACACTCTTTGGAATTCCTGAGACAAAATGCACACTTAAGGGTTCGAACAAATACTTTTAGCGCCATTATGCGGGTGCGCTCTACACTGTCTTTTGCAGTGCACCAATACTTTAGGAGTCAAGATTTTAATTACGTACATACGCCTATTGTTACAGGTTCAGATGCAGAGGGTGCAGGAGAAATGTTCCGCGTAAGCACCTTAGATCCCAAAAACCCACCGCTGGATTCCAATGGTGCAATAGACTATCGTGAGGATTTCTTTGGCAAAGAAACCAACCTAACTGTTTCAGGACAATTAGAGGCGGAAACCTACGCCATGGCGCTGGGTAAAGTATATACTTTTGGTCCTACCTTTAGAGCAGAAAACTCAAATACCTCTAGGCATTTAGCAGAATTTTGGATGATAGAACCAGAAATGGCTTTTTATGATTTAGACGCAAACATGGACCTAGCAGAGGACTTTATACAAAACGTGATTAAATATGTTTTAACACATTGCCAGGAAGACTTGGCATTTTTACAAGAAAGACTCCTGGACGAAGAAAAACAAAAGCCACAAAATGAACGCAGTGAAATGCCATTACTGGAAAAGTTAAAGTTTGTGGTAGACCAAAACTTTGTGAGGCTCAGCTATACTGAAGCCATTGAAATACTTCAAAATAGCACTCCCAATAAGAAAAAGAAATTTAAATATCCAATCACAGGATGGGGCGTAGACCTTCAGAGTGAACACGAACGCTACTTGGTAGAAAAGCACTTTAAATGTCCTGTGATTTTGTTTGATTACCCAGCAGACATTAAAGCCTTTTATATGCGCTTAAATGAAGACAAGAAGACCGTTAGGGCCATGGATATTTTATTTCCTGGTATTGGGGAGATTGTAGGAGGTTCTCAAAGAGAAGAACGTTTAGAGGTGCTAGAAGAAAGAATGTCTGCCATGGGTGTAGACCACAAAGAGCTCTGGTGGTACAAGGACCTGAGAAAATATGGGTCTGCAGTACATTCAGGTTTTGGATTAGGCTTTGAACGTTTGGTGCTTTTTACCACGGGTATGGGAAACATTAGAGATGTGATCCCTTTTCCAAGAACACCTCAGAACGCAGAATTTTAAGGACGGTCTCTATAATACTTTTTTGTAACTTAAGGTATTGAATCCTGTAGTATCTTATGCTTAAACAATACCTTCAATATAAACTTTCACAAAAGCTGTCTCCACAACAGATACAGCTTATGAAGCTCATACAATTGCCTACCCAGGCATTTGAGCAACGCCTAAGACAAGAACTAGAAGACAATCCAGCCTTGGAACCAGGTAAAGAAATTGTAGAGGACACTGAAGACATCTATGAAGACAATTACGAGGAAGATTTCAAAGAAGACAATGAACATATAGATGCAGAAGACATCAATATAGATGAATACCTCAGTGACGACGAGATCCCTGATTACAGAACGCAGACTAATAATTACTCGGAAGACCAAGATGACAAGGTCATTCCCTATGCAGCTGCAACAACTTTTTACCAACACTTATTGGCCCAACTACAGCAACAATTTATTGCAGAAGAAGATTGGGCCATTGCAGCATTTTTGATAGGAAGCATAGACGAAACAGGTTATATAAGAAGGCCAATACCAGACTTAGTAGACGATCTTGCCTTTACCGAAAACTTGTATACAGATGAAAGTCAAGTCAAAAAAGTGCTCAGAAGTGTCCAACAATTAGACCCAGCTGGAGTGGGCGCAACAAACCTACAAGAATGTTTATTGCTGCAGTTAGAAAGAAAAACACCCACCAAAGCGATCCAGCTAGCACAGGATATATTGAAACGCTCTTTTGAGGCTTTTTCCAAGAAACACTATGACAAACTTATTTTAAAGCATAACCTTTCTGAAAACGACTTAAAAGAAGCCTTACTGGCCATAGAAAAGCTTAATCCAAAACCCGGAAGTGCCTTTTCAGATGGCGCAAAAATCATCTCACATATTGTACCTGATTTTAGTTTAAAAATTGTAGATGGGGAATTAGAGCTTTTGCTCAACGGGAGAAACGCCCCTGAACTACATATTTCTAGGTCCTATAACAACATGCTGGCAGGATATAAAGAGACCAAACAAAAGACCAGCGCCCAAAAAGAAACCGTCAGTTTTATAAAGCAAAAATTAGATGCTGCAAAGTGGTTTATTGAAGCGATTAAACAACGCCAGCAAACCCTTTATCTCACCATGGGTGCAATAATAGACTTTCAAGAAGCGTACTTTTTGAGTGGCGATGAACGAAAACTCAAACCGATGATTTTAAAGGATATTGCAGACCTTATAGACATGGATATATCTACTGTATCTAGGGTAGCAAATAGCAAATACATAGACACCCCTTATGGAACAAAATTAGTCAAAAGCTACTTCTCTGAAGGAATGAAAAATGAAAAGGGAGAAGATGTTTCTACCAGAGAGATTAAAAAAATTGTGGAACAACTTATCAAAAAAGAAGATAAGAGAAAACCACTCACAGATGACAAGCTGGCTTTAATACTCAAAGAAAAGGGTTACCCCATAGCCAGAAGAACTGTCGCAAAATACCGAGAGCAATTAGAGCTTCCTGTGGCTCGGCTGAGAAAAGAAATCTAATAAAAAAAGCCCGCACAATGTGCGGGCTTTTTTTATGAATTAGCTAACTATTATTGTAAGTTTCTAAAAGCGTCACCATCGTAAGTGGTGTAATTTACTTTAAGTGCATTTACTTTTCTGAGTTCTAACTTAATGTCAGATATAATACCCATATTGGCATTCTTATCTACTTTAAGCGCAGTAGTCAATACATTTTGTAATTCCTGAGGCTTCTTAGCACGCTCAGATAAAATGTAATCTCCTACATCAGTAGCATTGGCAAACTTATCATTCAATTGAATCTTAGTTTCTGTTCCAAAAACTTTCTGGTACTCCTGCGTTGGGGCTCCAGCATAGATATAAATAATTCTGTCCTTTTTTTCTAACTTCTTTATCTCGTTAGCGTTTGGAAGAATATTATCTACTTTTAAAGAACTGTCTTTCATTACGGTTACCGTCATGAAAAAGAACAAAAGCATAAATACAATATCTGGTAAGGAAGCTGTAGATACCGCTGGTAACTCACCGTCTTTCTTTTTACTGAACTTAGACATATCTAATGTGTTTTGCTTTGTTATTAATTATTTGACGTTTCCGCTTCAGAGAACTTCTGAGGAAATAAATCTTGAATATTCTTCACTTTCTCCTTGAGATCATCCTTTAAACTCTCTGCCGTTTCCGGGTTTAAGTAAGCCGCTTCCATAGCAGTAAAGTCACGTTTGTACAAACGCTGTGCTTCCCTGTTTCTAAGGTCGTTATAGGCACCTACAATTTCGTTTTGAACGGTAATGTAAGTTCCATAAGGGGTTTCTCTGTCGTTCTTTAAAGATATAATAGCCTTTGAAGGATTGTCTGAAGAAGAAGTGTTTCTTGCTCCCTGGCAGTAGTTACAGTAGTCTGGTGTGCCCGAAGGAGCACCTCCGTTGTCTAGAAAAGACATGGCTTTTTCTCTCAACTGAGATACTTCTACCAACTCTTCGTCTGCAAACAACTGTCCGTTTTTATTGATAATTACTTCAAAGATATTTTTCTGTTTAATGACCACATCCGTTTCTGGCGGCTCAATGGGTGGCAACATTCTGTCCAAACCTGCATCTGTTTCAATAGTAGTAGTTACTAAGAAAAAGATAAGCAGCAAGAAAGCGATGTCTGCCATAGACCCGGCATTAACTTCTGGTGGTGCTCCTCTTTTTGGCATACTTCAGTTATTTATTTAGTGAAAAATCTCTTTATTCCTGGGACTACCATTAAAGCGACTGCTATAACAGTTAATAAGAAAAACATATTTAATCCCATACCAATGTTTTTAACTGTGCCTTCCGTAGTTGGGTTACCGTTGTCTGCCATAGCAGCCAAATCAATATCCGTTCCAGAAGCAGCAATGTAAGAAACAAGCACTAAGGCCAAGAAACCACCAATTGAAAATAAGGCTTTCTTAACACTCTCTTTGGTTGAAAAAAGTTTTTTGAAGGCAAAGATGAAGCTAGAGATTACGGCTACTGCTAAAAGCAGGTAAGTAATCATAAACATCAACGACATTGATGTACTGTCTACCGCTTCAGAAGCGGGTGCATCTGAGCTGGGTAATTGGAACCATAAAATAGCGCCAATCAGTCCAAAAACGGCCAATGCAATTTTTAATATTTTGTGCATAATATTGCGTATTTATTGGTTCTTATTATTTTTTGTGGTCTACCAGCATGTCAATTAATGCGATAGAAGAATCTTCCATGTCATTTACAATACCATCAATTTTAGCGATAATGTAATTGTAAAAAATCTGTAAGATAATAGCCGTAATAAGACCGAATACAGTAGTTAAAAGTGCTACCTGAATATCTCCTGCAATAAGAGATGCACTCAAGTTACCCACCGCTGCAATTTTCTGGAAGGCCTGGATCATACCAATTACCGTTCCCATAAATCCAAGCATTGGTGCAATAGCGATAAACAAAGACAACCAAGAAACGTTTTTCTCTAATTGACCCATTTGAACACCACCGTAAGCAACAACCGCTTTCTCAGCAGATTCTACACTTTCCCCAGCCCTGTCTAATCCTTGGTAGAAAATAGAAGCAACAGGTCCTTTTGTATCTCTACATAATTCTTTGGCAGCATTTACACCACCTGATTTTAAAGCAGCCTCAACAGCTTCTTTTAATTTTGTTGTATTCGTTGTAGCCAAGTTTAAAAAGATAATTCTTTCAATTGCTACGGCTAATCCTAAGATTAAACAAAGCAATACAATCCCCATGAAGGAAGCACCCCCTTGGATAAATTGTTCCTTAAGAACTTGAGTGAAACCTTTTTCGGCAGCAGCTTCCTGAACTAGTGTTACTGCACTTGCTGTACTTGTACTTAATACAAATAACCCAGACATGGCTAGGATAGAGAATGATCTTTTCATTTTTTAAAAACTTAAATTTAGTTAGTTAATGGGTTAAAGATAAAAAAATTTTATAATTATTGAACGTAAAAATTCAAAGCAGAGAGGAAGGGATTCGAACCCTCGATACACTTTTGGTGTATACACGCTTTCCAGGCGTGCGCCTTCGACCGCTCGGCCACCTCTCTATTGATGTTTTTAGGCAGGGCAAATAACAAAAAAAATGCTAATTAATGAAATTCTAATCGTTAATTTTATTGCATTTCTCCCCTTAAAGAAGTTTCGAATATGGTCTTAAAGGATGCTTTCGAAACACCACTCCCTAGCATGTACATGAGCTTAGCCAAAGCAGCCTCGGTGCTAATATCCTTACCATTAAGTAGTTGTATGCGCTCTAGTGCTTTACTCGCCTCATAATGACCCATCAAAACACTCCCGCCTGAACACTGCGTTACATTAACAATAATCAAGCCATTTTGAATAGCCTCTGATAAAATAGCTATAAACCAGGCTGCTGTTGGCGCATTTCCAGCACCATAAGTTTCCAAAACTATGGCTTTTAAGCCTTCTGAAAACAATACAGACCGCACAAAAGAAGGCGAAATACCTGGAAATAATTTTAAAACACCCACACTGTAGTCCATTTTTTTATGGAATTTTGTGTGCTTTCCTTTCTGAGGCTTTAATAATAATGACCTAGACACCTCTAAAGAAACACCTGACTGTGCAAGTGGCGCATAATTCAAAGACTCAAATGCTTCAAAATGTGCTGCATTAATTTTAGTAGTTCTATTGCCACGGTATAATTTGTATTCAAAATAGAGGCCTACTTCCTGTATTATCGCTTTCCCCTTGTCTTTTAGCGCAGCCAATTGAATGGAGGTGATTAAATTTTCTTTGGCATCTGTTCTCAAATCTCCAATAGGCAATTGGGATCCGGTAAAAATAATTGGTTTGGATAGGTTTTCACACATAAAACTTAGCGCCGCAGCGCTATAACTCATCGTATCACTCCCATGAAGAATCACAAAGCCATCAAAAGAAGCATAGTTGGTTTCGATCATGTCTACTATAGTGACCCACAAACTTGGGTCTATATCACTGGAATCAATAGGGGTTTCAAACGAAATACACTCCGTATCACAATCGAGTAGTTTCAGCTCAGGAATTTGCTCCGCAATAGCGTCAAAATTAAAGGCTTTTAGGGTCCCTGTTTCTGGATGTTTTACCATTCCTATAGTACCCCCAGTGTACAATAAAAGTATTTTTGATCTTGCCATAATAATCACACTATCTTGTTAAACGCCAAAAACAGTCTTTGAATTTTCTGTGGTAATAGCAGCAATGTCTTCTATGGTTTTCCCTGTAAGATCTGCTAATTTTTGTGCCACCAAAGGCAGGTAGGCAGACTCATTTCTTTTACCTCTGTAGGGGACTGGTGCCAGGTAAGGGGCATCGGTTTCTAAAACCAAATGAGACAAATCTACCTGATCTATAAAACGATCTAATCCGCCATTTTTAAAGGTAAGCACCCCACCTATCCCAAGTTTCATTCCAAGGGAAATGGCCCTGTTAGCCTGTGAAAGGTCTCCAGTAAAACAGTGGAAAATTCCTCTTAGCAAAGGACCTCTATGGGCCTCCAATACTTCAAAAACTTCATCAAAAGCATCTCTGCAATGAATCACAATGGGAAGCTGGCGCTTTTTAGCCCACTCAATTTGCAGGTGAAAGGCTTCTTGCTGCTCTTTTAAAAAGGCCTTATCCCAGTAGAGATCTATCCCAATTTCTCCTACAGCAACCGCCTGGGTTTCGTCCAAAAAAGACTCCAACACTGCTAGCTCCTCCTGGAAATTTTCTTTTACATGGGTGGGATGAAGGCCACTCATCAAAAACATATTCAAAGGAAAAGCGTTTTTCAATTCCCGCATTTTAGACAAATAGCTACTGTCTATTGCAGGGAGAAAAAAACGCTTTACGCCTTTATTTATAGCTTCTTGAATCACCTCATCTCTGTCGTCAGCAAAAGACTCACTGTACAAATGGGTATGGGTGTCCGTGAATACCACTACAGCTCTAAAGCTTTCTTTTGATCCCCATCCATTAAGAATGTCGTTGGGTCTTCCAAGGCCTCTTTAACAGCCACTAAGAAACCAACAGACTCTTTCCCATCAATAATTCTGTGGTCATAAGAAAGGGCCACATACATAATAGGTGCTACCACAATTTCTCCATTTTTCACTACAGGACGCTCCACAATATTGTGCATTCCAAGGATCGCAGACTGAGGCGGGTTAATAATAGGTGTAGACAACATAGATCCAAACACCCCACCATTGGTAATGGTGAAAGTTCCACCTGTCATTTCATCTACCGTAATTTCTCCGTCACGGGCACGAATTGCAAGGCGTTTTACCTCTGATTCTACCCCTCTAAAACTCAAATTATCAGCATTTCTAATTACAGGAACCATTAATCCTTTGGGACCAGATACCGCAATTGAAATATCACAGAAATCATAAGTAACCATCTCTTTTTCATCTATCATAGAGTTAACCGCTGGGTAAAGTTCTAAGGCGCGAATGACCGCTTTTGTAAAGAATGACATAAAACCTAATCCAACACCATGCTTTTCTGTAAAGGCTTCTTTATATTGCTTTCTAAGGGCAAAAATAGACCCCATATCTACCTCATTAAAAGTAGTTAGCATAGCTGTTTCGTTCTTTGCAGACACCAAACGCTCTGCCACTTTTCTTCGCAACATAGACAGCTTACTTCTGGTTGTGCCTCTGGTACCACCATTAGAATTTGTTCCCATAGAAGGTACTGCCTTAACAGCGTCTTCCTTGGTTACTCTGCCATCCTTACCAGTCCCTACAATCTCAGATGCCAACATGCCTTTTTCTGCCAATATTTTCTTAGCAGCCGGAGAAGCGGATCCTGTCGCATAGCTAGCAGCAGCAGCGGGGGTTTCTTTTACGGGGGCCGATGCAACAGCAGGGGCGGCTTCTGGGGTAGCTTTAGCCACTTTAGCTGGAGCATCTCCTTCTGGCCTAACGGCCGACGTATCTATTAAACAAACCACAGCACCCACCGCAACAGCGTCACCCTCCTCTGCCTTAAGCGTAATTACGCCACTCATCTCAGCAGGTAATTCAAGTGTTGCCTTGTCTGAATCAACTTCAGCAATGGCTTGGTCTTTTTCTACATAATCACCATCTTGGACCAACCAAGCGGCAATTTCTACTTCTGTGATGGACTCCCCTGGAGAGGGTACTTTCATTTCTAAAATCATCGTGTATAATTTATGAGATCTCTTTAAATTTATTATCTAATCATATTGTCTTTGGAAGCGTCAAACACATAGTCAATGACTTCCTGGTGCCTTCTTTTAGAACGCACAGCACTACCAGCAGCTGGGGAAGCGTAAAAACGTCTCGAGGCTACCCTAAATTTAGAGGCCATTGGTAAATGCATGAGCAAGTGGCTCCAAGCCCCCATATTTCTAGGCTCTTCTTGAGCCCAAACAATGTCTTTTGCGTTTTTATAAGCATCTATTTCTGCCTGGATCTGATCTATAGCCAATGGAAACAATTGTTCTATTCTAACCAATGCCACGTCTTCTCTTTCCAGGTTCTCTCT
>Ga0115569_10000904_pt1 | contig 23003 bp, 24 predicted proteins | sample COGITO_mtgs_1205_2_FD_87295 | JGI IMG/M metagenome (GOLD analysis project Ga0115569, IMG submission 87295) | Pelagic marine microbial communities from North Sea - COGITO_mtgs_120503 | ecosystem: Environmental > Aquatic > Marine > Epipelagic | place: Germany:Helgoland, sampling site Kabeltonne... | reverse complement strand
CTAGTAATTAACTGTACCGAAGACATCTCACATGAGAAAAATGCAACAGGAATGTTATGATCTACAGCCATGTTACGAGCCATAGATAGCGTTAAGGCTGTTTTACCCATACCAGGACGGGCTGCAATAATAATTAAATCACTAGGTTGCCATCCAGAGGTTAACTTATCTAACTCTGTAAAACCTGAAGGAATACCAGACAACCCTTCTTTATTGGCGATTTCTTCAATCTTCTTTTTGGCTTGAATAACCAAATCTTGAGCCGTTTCACTAGAACGTTTGATGTTACCTTGTGTTATATCGTATAATTTACTCTCTGCCGAATCTAAGAGATCAAAAACATCTGTAGTTACATCATAAGAATCTTCAATAATTTCATTTGAAATTTTAATCAAACTTCGCTGTATATATTTTTGTAGAATGATACGGGCATGAAACTCAATATGGGCCGAGGAAGATACTTTTTGAGTGAGTTGTATTAAATAAAATTCTCCTCCAGCAAGTTCAAGCTTTTGCATCTTCTTTAACTGCTGTGAAACGGTTAATAAGTCTACGGGTTGGCTTTCCACAAACAGTGTATTAATAGCCTCAAATATGTGTTGATGTGCCTCTTTATAAAAAACATCTGGATTTAAAATATCTATAACCTCATCAACTCCTTTTTTGTCAATCATCATAGCTCCAAGCACAACCTCTTCTAAATCAGTAGCTTGTGGAGGAATCTTACCTTTCTCTAAGTTTATTACTTGAGCAGGACGCTTTTGATAAGGGGAGTTAGGTTGCAGTTTTTCCATAGAACGAATGTAAAGAAATTGTTATGATGGCCAGGGTTATTTTGTAGTTCTTCTGTTAACCACTGATTAACAATTTGATTGTTGAAAACTCTGAAATATTGTTAATAAGCATAAAAAAATCTGAGACAAGCGCCTCAGATTTTAAAAGGTATTGCTACCACTAGCTTTATTGATTGTAGACTCCCATCTGAGAATATTTATCCATACGTTGGGCGACCAAATCTTTTGGTGATAAGTCTTTTAATTGATTGTATTCTTTGGTAATTACATTTGCCACAGTGGTAAATGTTTTTGCTCTGTTTGCATGAGCACCTCCAAGAGGTTCTTTTACAATAACATCGATGAGTTTTTGCTTTTTCATGTCTGTAGCGGTAAGCTTCAAGGCCTCTGCGGCTTGTTCTTTAAACTCCCAACTACGCCACAATATAGAAGAGCAACTCTCTGGAGAAATCACAGAATACCATGTGTTTTCTAACATCAGTACGCGGTCTCCAACGCCTATTCCTAGTGCTCCACCACTTGCGCCTTCCCCTATAATAAGTACAATGATAGGTACTTTAAGACGTGTCATTTCTAGGATATTTCTTGCAATTGCCTCTCCCTGGCCACGTTCTTCTGCTTCCAGTCCTGGATAGGCGCCCGGAGTATCAATGAGACATACTACAGGTACTTTAAATTTCTCAGCAGATTTCATTAAACGTAAGGCTTTACGATAGCCCTCTGGGTTGGCCATACCAAAGTTTCTATATTGGCGTGTTTTGGTGTTGTATCCTTTTTGTTGTCCTATAAACATATAACTCTGATCTCCAATCTTACCTAGACCACCCACCATTGCTTTATCATCTTTAAAACCACGATCTCCATGCAACTCAACGAAACTCTCTCCGCAGATTGCATTTATATAGTCCATGGTGTAAGGTCTATTGGGGTGACGTGATAATTGTACACGTTGCCAAGGAGTTATATTTTTATATATTTCTTTTTTAGTTTCTTCTAATTTCAGTTCAATTTGCTCGCAGGTATTTGTAACATCTACATCATTGTCCTCACCAATTTGGCAGGCCTTTTCATATTGCTCTTGCAAGTCTTTAATAGGTAATTCAAAATCTAGGTATTCCATAATGGTTTTTCAATAGGTTGTATTACTAGTTTTCACAAAGATAAAATTTTGTTTTGAGCTATGTATTGAACTGCTTTAATTTTTTGATTTCTTTTTAATCCTGTTTTTAATAACTCCGTTTGCAACAACCGTTAAAATAATAATTGCAGCACCGTAATAAAACTGTGGCCCCATATTCTCTGACTCTCCCAAAATAATAAGCGCCAACACAATACCGTATACTGGTTCCATGTTAATGGTTAGCATCACTGTGTATGGACTAATCCATTTCATGACATGCACAGAGGCTATAAATGCATAGGCCGTACATGCTGAGGCAAGAATGAACAAATACCCCCAATCTGAGGGGGATAACGTAAAAAATGAAGCGTCAAAACTCCCACTAAAAAACAAGTATAAAGAAATACAACAAACTCCAAAAAACAGCTCATAAAAAGAAATAGCACTTGCATTATACCTCACGGCCAACTTTCCATTAATAACAGAGAAAAGAGCTCCCAAAAATGAGGATATAAGAGCCAGTACAATCCCCCAAGAGTAATCTCCCTCTACCTGAAAAATAACGTACAAACCCAACACTACAATAAGGCCAAAAACAACTTCATACCAAATAATTTTTCTTTTGTAAAAAATAGGTTCTAAAAAAGCAGTAAAAAAAGAACCTGTAGACATAATGGCTAGTGTTATGGAAACATTGGCGGTTTTAATAGCCCCAAAAAAAGCAAGCCAATGCATGGCAATAACTGCCCCTGCAAGTAAAAAAACCAACATGGTTTTTTTACTAAATGTAAGTGGTATTTTCTTGTACCCTACCCAGGCCAGTATAAGCAAAGAAGCAATGCTCATCCTAAACCAAACCAAGCCAAGGGCATCAATACTAATAAGAGCTCCCAGCACGGCAGTAAAGCCCCAAATAAAGACTATAAAATGTAAGTGCAGGTAATTAAGGAGTTTAGCGTTTGGCATTGCGGAGCAAATAAATGGCTAAAATGGCGAACACAATATTTGGCGCCCAAGAAGCTACAAAAGGCGAAAAATCACTTTTGGCAGCAAGGGTTCCGAATATTTTATCAAAGAAAATAAACACCATTCCTATGGCTATACCAATGGCTAGGTTAACACCCATACCGCCACGACGTTTCACTGAAGAAACTGCAACTGCAATGATAGTTAATATGTATGCAGAAACTGGCAAACTCCACCTTTTGTGGCGCACCACCTCGTATGAGCTAATAAAAGAAGAGCCTTTTTTCTTCTCGCTTGCAATAAAATTATTAAGCTCTGGGAGATTTAATGTTTCAGCTATATACTTTACGGGAGTTAAATCATCAAGATCAAAACTAAAGACGGTGTCCAATCGTTTTTTACGCTCAATAATATCGTTGTCTAGCCCTACCCTTCTTTTTGTATAATTAAACAAAGAGTAGGTACTGTCTTTGTCATTAAATTTAATTCTGCTGGCCGCTAGTTTGTAAGTCATTTTTTTATCCTCGAAATGTTCTAGGGTAAAATTACTTCCACTTTTTTCTGAAACATTAAAGTAACTCACATATATATAGTCATTATCATTAATCTGCCTATATACGTTAGATTTTTCACGATCCTGCCTGCCTTTTTTTAGGTATTTAAATGAAAATTCATTAAAGCCTTGACTGGCTTTTGGAGCAATAAACATTCCTAGAACAAAAGCTGCAATACACACAATGGTAGCACCAATAATATAGGGTCTTAAAAAACGATAGTAAGACACACCACTACTCAAAAAAGCAATAATCTCTGTGTTATTTGCCAACTTGGAGGTAAACCAAATCACAGATAAAAATAAAAATAAGGGAAATAATAAATTGGCAAAGTAAATAGTAAAATCAAAATAATAAGTGACCACTTCCGTAAATGGAACCTCATTATCTAAAATTTTATCAATCTTCTCGGCAAGATTTACAATAATACCAATTGGTATAAATAGCAGTAATAGGAGCACAAATGTTCCTAAATAGCGTTTTAGTATATACTTATCGAGTATGCTTAACATTGTTTATGGCCTTATAGCCTTTTATCCATTTGTTGTACCATCATGTTTTTCCATGGCGTGTAATCTCCTGCTAAGATATGTTTTCTTGCCTCACGCACCAACCATAAATAAAAACCAAGGTTGTGTATGGTGGCAATTTGCCTGCCTAACATTTCATTTACAGTAAATAGATGACGTAAATAAGCTTTGCTATACTCTGTATCTACCCATGTAATTGCCATTTCATCTATAGCGCTAAAATCTGCCTCCCACTTTTTGTTTTTAATATTAATAGTGCCATGTGCAGTGAATAACATACCATTTCTACCATTTCTAGTTGGCATCACGCAGTCAAACATATCTATACCAAGGGCAATATTCTCTAGCAAGTTTATTGGAGTTCCTACGCCCATTAAATAACGAGGCTTATCTTTAGGTAAAATAGCCGTAACCACCTCGGTCATTTCATACATTTCATGGGCAGGCTCCCCTACAGAGAGACCTCCAATTGCATTACCCTGCGCCCCTACTCCAGCGATATACTCTGCAGATTGTTTGCGTAAATCTTTATAGGTACTTCCCTGTACAATAGGGAAGAAAGTTTGTGTATAGTCATACATAAAGGGTGTCTTCTCAAGATGAGTCAAACAACGCTCTAACCAACGATGGGTCATGTGCATAGATCTTTTTGCATAATTATAATCACAAGGATATGGTGTACACTCATCAAAGGCCATAATAATATCTGCCCCAATACTTCGCTGCACTTCCATCACATTCTCGGGTGTAAAAAAATGATAGCTTCCGTCTATGTGAGATTTAAACTTCACCCCTTCTTCTTTAATTTTTCTGTTGTCTGAGAGAGAGTAAACTTGATACCCTCCAGAGTCTGTAAGGATGTTTCTATCCCAGTTCATGAACTTATGAAGACCCCCTGCTTTTTCAAGAATTTTTGTTCCCGGGCGTAAATACAAATGATAGGTGTTTCCTAGAATAACATCTGGATTTATTTCTTCACGCAATTCTTTTTGATGGACCCCTTTCACTGTACCTACCGTACCAACAGGCATGAAAATAGGTGTTTGAATTGTTCCGTGATCTAGTGTAATGGTACCAGCGCGGGCTTGACCCTGTATATCTGTAGCTTCGAGTTTAAAATCCATGTGAAGTATTAATGAATAGCCAAAGATACATTTGCTGTAGGAAGTACGAATAAGGAAAGACATTTTTTTTTGATGGATGAAAAACCACACCAAAAAAATGTATGATTTACTACTAAAATTTAAAACAATACAACAATGTTAACTAAAACTTAAAAATCGTTGATAACCTCATTTGGCTCTTCTTTTTCTTAGGCCTTTAAAGAAGTATTTTTGAGCCAGAAACCAAAAAACACCATGGCAGATATTACCCAATTAGAAGCATTTGTTACCCAAGTGCGTAGAGATATTGTAAGACAAGTACATAAAGTAAATTCTGGCCATCCTGGAGGATCTCTAGGCTGCGCAGAGTTTCTTGTAGCACTTTATCAACACGTGCTACAGCTCAAAGAAGGATTTAATATGGACGGAAACCAAGAAGATATTTTCTTCTTGTCTAACGGGCACATCTCACCTGTTTTTTATAGTGTTTTGGCACGCTCTGGGTATTTCCCAGTAGAGGAACTAAACACTTTTAGACTGCTTAACTCAAGGTTACAAGGACACCCAACCACCCATGAAGGATTACCTGGTATTAGGATTGCATCTGGATCACTTGGACAAGGAATTTCTGTGGCTATTGGTGCAGCAGCAGCAAAAAAACTAAACAATGACAACCATATTGTCTACGCCCTGTGTGGTGATGGAGAATTGCAGGAAGGTCAAAACTGGGAAGCAATTATGTACGCCTCTGGAAACAAAGTAGACAACTTGATTGTAGCTGTAGATTTAAACGGACAGCAAATTGACGGATCTACAGATACAGTGTTACCTCTAGGAAATGTAAAGGGTAAATTTGAAGCCTTTGGTTGGGATGTTGTTACCATAGAACAAGGTAATGACATACAAGCCATTTTAGAGGGCATGGAAAGTGCCAAAGCTAAAACGGGTCAAGGAAAACCTATTTGTGTATTACTGCAAACAGTAATGGGTAATGGGGTAGATTTTATGATGCACACTCATGCTTGGCATGGAAAAGCACCCAATGACGAGCAGCTAGCATCTGCACTAGCTCAAAACCCAGAAACCTTAGGAGATTATTAATAAGCTACTACCATAACATTATGAAAACATATATAGACACAGGAAAAAAAGATACAAGATCTGGTTTTGGAGCAGGTCTTACCGAGCTTGGAAAAACCAATGAAAATGTGGTGGCACTTTGTGCAGATTTAACAGGGTCATTAAAAATGGACGCTTTTAAAGCAAATCATCCAGAGCGTTTCTTCCAGGTGGGTATAGCAGAGGCAAACATGATGGGCATGGCTGCAGGCTTAACCATTGGCGGCAAGATACCTTTTACAGGTACTTTCGCTAACTTCTCTACAGGACGCGTCTATGATCAAATACGCCAAAGTATTGCATATAGTGGTAAGAATGTTAAAATATGTGCATCACACGCAGGGGTAACCCTTGGAGAGGATGGCGCAACACATCAAATACTTGAAGACCTTGGTTTGATGAAAATGCTACCAGGGATGACGGTAATAAATACCTGTGATTACAATCAAACCAAAGCAGCAACAATTGCCATCGCAGATTATGATGGCCCGGTATACTTGCGCTTTGGAAGACCTAAAGTAGCAAACTTTACTCCAGAAAATGGCAGCTTCACTATTGGTAAAGCTGTGGAGCTTCAAGAAGGTACAGATGTTACCATTATCGCCACAGGACACCTGGTTTGGGAAGCGCTTGAGGCATGTAAAACATTACAAGAGAAAGGCATTAGCGCCGGGGTTATAAATATTCATACCATTAAGCCACTTGATGCAAATGCAATTTTAAAAAGCGTTGCTATTACCGGCTGTGTGGTTACTGCAGAAGAGCACAACTACCTTGGCGGACTGGGAGAAAGTGTTTCTAGAATACTAGCAGAAAATCATCCCGCACCACAAGAATTTGTAGCCACACAAGACACTTTTGGAGAATCTGGAACTCCAGATCAATTAATGGAAAAATATGGCTTAAATGCCGCTGCAATTGTTAAGGCTGCAACAAAGGTTGTTGCAAGAAAATAACAGGTTATATTTTATACACTAAAAAGCCGCTGTGAGAAATTCTCACAGCGGCTTTTTAACTATATGATACTTATAAAAAAGGCTTAACTATCTGAGTCTAGATAATCAACAACACCATCTCCATCTGTATCTGGAAAAGTAATCGTGCCGTCTTCATTTATTTCTATTTCATCTTCTGTAGGTCTTCCATCTCCATCATCATCTGGATCAAGGTAATTGCTTCTGTTGTCTGAATCTGTATCGTCATCTTCCTCTAGTCCATTTTCATTTACATCCTCTAAAACAGAGGGGACACCATCACCATCTTGGTCACCAATTTCAGTTTCAAATAACTGAAATGTAAAAATAAGCTGAGAATACACAGGAATAGCTACAGAAGATCCAGGAGGAGGATTCACATAATATCCTAAACCACTTTGCATAAACACAGCGCCTACGCCAAAACCTTCATAGGTTACCGTTCCGTCAGCATTATTTATAAAACCAGTTGCGGCTTTAAATTCTATGAGCGCATCTTGAAGCCCGTTAACAATCGAGGTCAAATCAAACTGAATTGGCGTAACAGAGCTATCAAAGAGCTTATTTTCGTTTATACCTTCTTCATCAACTACATAGGTACCCTCATAGTTTATTCTAACAATATCTGGAAAACTAGGTTGATCACCCTGGCCTTCAATCACCTTTAAGTAATATAATTTATAAGACACATCTTCATTGACCCTGTCTTGCACCATTTTAAAATCTACTTGTTCTATTAATGGTGTTTTATCTGCGTTTGCAGCCGCTATGGTATCAAACCTTATTTTAAAATCAAAGCCTGCTGGTGGGTTTTCAAACTCTTCATAGTTATAAAAATGAGTAGTTAAATAACCCTCTACTTCTAATGTTGAATCAATATTTTCCTCGGCTCTATCACGGGCTGGTATAAAGTTGTCTTGTGAGCTATCATCATCATTATCACAAGCAGTTCCCAAAAGCAATGTTAGTGCAACTATAGGTAGTAGAAATTTTAAATTTTTCACAGTTGTTTATTTTAGCGTGCAAGATACAATTTTCAGTTATTTTTGTTGTATTGTTAATATACAAATTAAGTAAAATGTATGAGGATTGATAAATATTTATGGTCTGTACGGTACTACAAAACAAGAAGCATTGCAACACAGGCCTGTAAAAAGGGAGCTGTGCGTATAAACGATGCTGCAGTCAAGCCCTCTAGAGACGTCTATCCTGGAGACAATGTTACACTTAGAAAGAATCAAATAAATTACTCTTTAAGAGTTATAGAGGTGCCAAAAAGCAGAGTGGGGCCCAAACTAGTTGACCTGTATAGGGTTGACACTACACCCAAAGAGGCCTTCCAGCAACTAGAGTTATTAAAATATTCAAAAGAATATTACAGAAAAAGAGGCATGGGAAGACCCACCAAAAAAGACAGAAGAGACATAGAAGACTATATTAAAGAGGAAGAATAAACCAACACATCTTTTATTATCTTTGAAATCTAATATATTGTTACCTATGGCATCAACAGAAACAGTAATTCTAGGCAAAGAGGAAATAGCTCATAAATTAAAGCGTATTGCGTATCAAATTTATGAGGCTAATATTTCTCAAGAAGAAGTAGTTATTGCAGGTATCAAGGCAAACGGTTACATCTTTGCAGAAAAATTAAAAACCGCCGTAGAGAAAATCTCACCCATCAAAGTAACACTGTGCAAAGTAACGATGGATAAAAAAAATCCTATCAACTCTATTACCACATCTTTAAAACCAGAAGCCTATCAAAATAAATCATTGCTACTTGTAGATGATGTACTACACTCTGGAACTACCTTAATTTATGCTGTAAAGCATTTTCTAGAAGTACCTCTTAAACAGTTTAAAACGGCAGTGCTGGTAGATAGAAATCATAAAAAATATCCTATAAAGGCAGATTACAAAGGCATTTCTTTATCTACTTCTATTAATGAGAATGTTGCTGTGATATTTGAACCAGGGAATAATCGTGCTATTTTAGAATAAAAGCGCTACTATTTCTCTAGCTATTTCTTGAACAGGTTTTTGATCTACCGCAATTTTATAATGTGCTTGATGGTAATAAAAACTTCTCTCAAAGAGGTGCTTGCGTATAAAATCACGTAATACTTCTTTGTCAGAAATATGAGAAATTAATGGCCTTGTTTGCAGCTGCGAAAATAATCGGTGTGTAAGGGTATCTATTTCTGCACCAAGGTATATGGTTATCACCTCTTTTGTGCTTGTTAATTTTTGCATCACATCACCATAACACGGGGTACCCCCACCTAAGGCTAAAACCATATCTTGAGTGCTATCTAACAAAGAGTTAAGCACAGCCTTCTCTTTGGATCTAAAATAGAGTTCTCCCTTGGTTTCAAACAATTGTTTGAGGGATAGATTTTGATCTTCTTCAATGGCGATATCCAAATCAACAAAAGAGTATTGTAATGCAATTGCCAGTTGTTTTGCAACAACTGTTTTACCACTACCCATATATCCTAAAAGCACTATTTTCATAAAATTTTAGTTCTTATTTATTGTAGTTTAAAGGTTTACAAATAAAGTTTAAATTTATTTTAAAATGCTTTGAAAGATAAATATATTGATAGTATATTTGCACTCGCTTAACAAAACTTATTTAAGTTTGTAAAGCTTAAAAATGTTTTTGACATTTTGACCAGTTAGCTCAGTTGGTAGAGCACCTCCCTTTTAAGGAGGTGGTCCTGGGTTCGAGCCCCAGACTGGTCACAAAAAAGTTAAGCCTTTTGGTTTAACTTTTTTTTGTTTCTATACACCTGAATTTTGGTATAGAATACACCCGGGTGCTGGAATTGGTAGACAGGCACGGTTGAGGGCCGTGTGCACTTGTTGCGTGTGGGTTCAAGTCCCATTCCGGGTACTAAGTCATCTTAAATAAGATGAATTTTTTTATATAACATTACCTGAGGAATTTGATGAAATAGAATATTTGAAAAAGACATCTAAATGCAAGTAATAAAAGTATTTGTTAAAAATTTAGCCATTTATTTTATGTAACTTACCCTCAAAGAATTACACGGCAGCCTATGAGTGTCAAAACACACTTTAGTATAAAAGATTTAGAAAACCTTAGCGGGGTTAAGGCACATACCATTCGTATTTGGGAAAAACGCTACGGCCTGTTCGCGCCCAAAAGAACAAACACCAACATTAGACAGTACGATCTTTCAAGCTTTAAGAAATTACTGGATGTAGCTTTTATTTACAACCATGGAATAAAAATATCTAAGATTGCTCAATTTAGTCCAGAAAAAATAAAAGATGTAATTCTTGAAAATTCAGTAATACATAAAGAACATTACGCAATTAGTAGTCTTAAAAATGCAATGTTTGATTTTAGTACAGATCAATTTAACAAAATATTTTCGCAGCTTTTAAAAACAAAAACTTTTGATCAAGTATTTGAGAATGTTTTCATTCCTTTTCTTCATGAAATTGCTGTGCTCTGGCATGTAGGCACTATAGATGTGTCTCACGAGCGGTTTGTTTCTGAACTCATTAAAAGAAAAACGATAGAGCACATTGGGCTTTATACATCTAAAACTCAAAAACACAACAGCAATATCAAAGTGTGTTTATTTCTTCCCTATGATGAAATTCATGATATTGGTTTAATTTATGCAAATTATTTATTAGAAAAATCTGGAATCAAAACTACCTACCTTGGGCCAAACATTCCATTGGAGAGTTTATCCAAACAATTTAATACCGGTGGAGATATAATTTTCTTAACATTCTTTACCACAAAGCCAGACAATGACAGTATTAGTTCTTACTTAGAATCTTACCAAAAAATTGTTTGCAAAAAACAAAAATATCCTCTTTGGATATTGGGCCAAAAATACACTGAAGTACAAAAACACAACACGGCTTCTAATATTGTTTGTTTTGATAGTGTAAAAAGTTTTGTGGAGAAAGTAAATACCTTAAGCGACTAACTTTTAGGAATTTTTAACTATTGTTTTGTTTAAATATACCCTACTTTTGTTTAACAAGATGGCAAACAAAAAAATTACAATTATTGGTTCTGGGTTCTCTTCTCTAGCTGCTGCGGCATATCTAGCAAAAGATGGTTATAAGGTTACTGTTTTTGAAAAAAACCAAACCATAGGAGGACGCGCAAGACAATTCACAAAACAAGGGTTTACCTTTGACATGGGCCCTTCCTGGTACTGGATGCCTGATGTCTTTGAAAGGTTTTTCAATGATTTTGGAAAAAAAGCTTCAGACTTTTATGTTTTAGAAAAACTAAGCCCTGCATATAGCGTGTACTTTGGTGAAAATGATTTTATCACCATTGAAGACACCTTAGATAAAATTTGTGCAACCTTTGAAAAAGAAGAACCAGGGAGTGCAAAAAAACTTCAAGAATTTATTGCATCTGCGCAGCAAAACTACAATATCGCGATTAAAGATTTGGTCTATAGACCTGGGGTATCACCTCTTGAACTTATTACCCCTGCTACGGCAAAAAGGGTAGGACAATTTTTTAGTAATATTAGTAGAGATGTTCGTAAAGAATTTAAAAACCCAAGGCTTGTATCTATCCTAGAATTTCCTGTATTGTTTTTGGGTGCAAAGCCTTCGAAAACTCCATCTTTCTACAGTTTTATGAACTATGCAGATTTCGGTCTAGGAACTTTCCAACCAAAGGGTGGTATGTACAGTATTATACTAGGAATGAAAACACTAGCCGAGTCTATGGGGGTAACCATAAAAACAGATCAAAATGTAGAAGAGATTGTGGTGGAGAAAAACAAGGTAAAAGGCATTGTATCTAATGGCACATTTCATGCCACAGATACACTTCTAAGCGGCGCAGATTATCACCACACAGAAACGCTATTGCCAAAAAAACACAGACAATACTCTGAGGCCTATTGGGAAAAAAGAACCTTTGCTCCCTCCTCTTTATTATTTTACATAGGCTTTGATAAAAAAATTAAAAACGTAGCGCATCACACCTTATTTTTTGATGTAGACTTTGAGCAGCATGCTAAAGAAATTTACGATACACCTGTGTGGCCATCCAGTCCACTTTTTTACGCAAATTTTACTTCAAAAACACAACCAGAGCTTGCCCCTGATGGTAAAGAAACTGGGTTTTTCTTAGTGCCTATAGCACCTGGATTAGAGGACACAGAAAAGCTAAGAGAAACCTACTACGATAAAATCATGACACGTTTTGAAACCCTAACGGGACAGGAAATAAAAAAACATGTTATATTTAAAGAGTCTTTTTGTGTAAATGATTTTGTCTCTGAGTATAATTCTTACAAAGGGAATGCCTATGGCTTGGCAAATACATTGCTGCAAACTGCATTTTTAAGACCAAAATTAAAAAGTAAAAAAGTAGAAAATTTATTTTTTACTGGACAATTAAGCGTTCCAGGACCGGGAGTTCCTCCAGCACTAATTTCTGGAAAACTAGTAGCAGGTCTTATCGCAAAAAAGAACAACTAATGAAAGAACTTTTTGACATAGTATCAAGACAATGCAGCAAAAGTGTAACTAATGCGTACAGCACTTCCTTTTCTTCGGCTACCAAAATGCTATCTCCAACCATACGCCAAGACATCTATAATATTTATGGCTTTGTAAGGTTTGCTGATGAAATTGTAGACACCTTTCATGAGTATGATAAAAGTGTACTATTTAATCGTTTTGAAAAAGACCTTGAATTTGCACTAGAAGAAAAAATTAGTTTAAACCCAATTTTAAATTCTTTTCAAGAAACAGTTCATAAATACAACATTGAAAGAGGTCTTATAGCCTCCTTTATGAAAAGTATGCGTCTTGATTTATCCAAAACAGAGTACCTAACAGAGCAGGAATATAAAGAATACATATACGGATCCGCAGATGTGGTGGGTTTAATGTGTCTTCATGTTTTTTTGAAGGGTGACACAGAAAAATACAACCTACTTAAAGATTCTGCAATGGCACTAGGGTCTGCGTTTCAAAAAGTAAATTTTTTACGTGATCTAAAAGATGATTTTGAAGGTCTGAGCAGAACCTATTTCCCTAATACAAATTTAGAAGCCTTAGACGAAGCCTCAAAACAACAAATTATAGAAGATATTGAAGGAGATTTTCAAAGAGGCTACCAAGGTATATTAAAACTACCCGCAGACGCTAAATTTGGTGTATTTATGGCCTATCGCTATTACAGAAGGTTGCTTAAAAAACTACATAAGACACCGGCCTTAGAAATTAAAAATACTAGGATACGAGTTCCTGGTTATGAAAAATTTGGGCTTCTTACTAGAAGCTATGTAAAGTACCAATTAAAACTTGTACGGTAATTTTACTGTTACCAATTATTTAAATTAAAAAAAATGACAACACTGCTTTGGATTTTAACCTTTATCGGAACTTTTTCTGCCATGGAATTCATGGCGTGGGCAACACATAAATATGTTATGCATGGTTTTTTGTGGAGTGTGCATAAAGATCATCATCATAAAGACCACAAAAGCTGGTGGGAGCGTAATGACTTGTTTTTTATATTCTATGCAGCAGTGAGTATTGCATGTTTTATAGCTTGGCAATATTATGGCTTTTGGGCTGGACTACCCATAGGCTTTGGCATATTTGCCTACGGTGTTGCTTATTTTATGGTACATGACATCTTTATACACCAACGCTTCAAAATGTTTAGAAAAGCAAATAATTGGTATGCAAAAGGAATAAGAAGAGCCCATAAAATACATCACAAGCACCTGGGTAAAGGTGATGGAGAATGTTATGGAATGTTAGTCCCCCCACTGAAATATTTTAAAAAATAGGACATGAAAAATCTTTACCTATATCTAAACATAGGATCCTTTCTCATTCCTTTTATTTTTAGTTTTTATCCTAAATTTCAGTTTTATAAAAAATGGAAATCACTATTTCCTGCCATCTTTATCATGATGGCTTTTTTCATTTCTTGGGATGTAATTTTTACCAACAATGGCATTTGGGGGTTTAACGATCAATATATCAATGGATTTAAAGTAGCAAACCTACCTATAGAAGAATGGCTGTTTTTTATATGCATACCCTATGCCTGTTTGTTTACCCATTATTCATTAAACTATTTCTTTCCAAATTTTACGCTTTCTAAAAAAGCAACTTCTGTATTTTATGTAGCACTACTGTGCATATTGATTATAACACTTTGGTATAACTATGATAGGTGGTACACCCTTGTATGTTTTGGGTATGCAATTATTTTGCTAGGGCTTGTGTATAATAAAAACCCGAAGATTCTTGGAAGGTTCTTACCAAGTTTCTTTATTACACTTATCCCCTTTTTTATTGTTAATGGCGTGCTTACCGGTAGCTTTATTGAAAATGAAGTTGTGTGGTATAACAATACAGAAAACTTAAACATCAGGATGTTTACCATACCTATTGAGGACACTATATATGCCCTTGGCATGTTACTTACTGTATTTGTTTTACTAGAACATTTTGAGGCCAAAAAGCTAGATAAAAAACACTAAATCTTATTGATTTTTATAATATACTGCCTTGAATGGTTTTCTTAGTTCAAAGGGGGTTGGTGAAACTTTCTTTAGTATAGAGGACATCAGTAAATGGGTTATTTTTGAGGTATGCTTTGCATATAACTTCATAGGTATAGCCACTGCTCCAAGAGAGCTTTTAAGAAGCTCACTGGTTCTTCCGTAGTTGAGCACTTCAAGGTTTTTGTCTATTGCCAAACTAACATAATCATACAACAACCTCTGGTATATGGCGTATTTGACATTTTGATCATAATCGATCCCTACAAAATTAGCCTCCAGTGCAGTTTGGTTAATAAAAGAAGTGCTAAAGCCAGCAAGCCTATCTTCAAGCAGTACTGCTCTAAAGATAAACTGGCTCCCTAAATGGCGTTTTAGTAAAGCAAAACCAACAGCATTCATGACCCCAAATTGATACTCAGATTTACCTAATACTTCCAGAAATAGAGTGTCTATTGTTTGTTGATGGGCTAAAATTTCGGCTTCAGTAAAGGAGGTTATACAGAGCGTTGCTGCTTTTGTAAAAACACTTTTAGCCTTTGTCCTGAACTTTGCCTTACAGGTGTCAAAATAAGCCTCTATAGAGTTCCAAGAAGGTGCAATTGGCAAAGACATAAACATGTCAATCTCAAAATCCTGATATCCTTTTTGTAGCAAGTAGCTACTACTAGAGATAGTTTGGGGAGCATACTCTTTAAAAAGTTGCACAGAAATCTTTTTTGATGTACCCTTGCGCAATGCCTTATAGGCCTTACTCATCGCCTTTTCAGCAAGGCTAAAAGCAGTCTTGTTATTTATGGTGTTAGATTTTATAAAACCGTGTTCTCCGGCCATAAATACACTGCCGCAAACCAGCATATTGAGCATAAAAAACCCATCACTTTTCTGGGAACAATGACGTACTATTTTTGGAGGCTGAGAATCACCTTTAAACACAAAAGGAACTAGTTGGAAGGAAGCTAATAATAAGGGCTTTGATGTTAAAGTATCCAATACTGTAACATAGCAAAAATCTAACTCCTTAGAAAAGCCTTGCTCTATGGCAGTTAAATATGCTATAGACAAAAAACAATCTTGGCCATGCTGTAGCTGGTTCCAGAGCGTTTTATTTACAGAATCAATAGAGGTTTCAAGAAGATATGTGTGGGCTGCGATTGTGAATGTATTTAGAGTAAAAGTAAAAAAAAAGACTCGGTATAACGCTATGTTACCGTTTTATTAAAACCATAAAACAATAAATACAGCAAACTTTTAAAAGACACTTAATATCTGTTTTAATACCTATTAGAATTAGGGTGTACTGCTTTTTTTAAACTCAAAAGAAATAAGTCTTGGAATTTCTTTTTTAGAGGGATCGTCAAACCATTCTGTGAGTTGTACTAACTCAAACTTAGCAAGGGTTGCGCTTTTAAGGTAGTCAGAAACATGATGTGTAAAGACCTCTAATTCTTTAACCCCACTAGGTGTTTGATATCTTGCTTTACTGCCTGTATACTGCTTTATAGGGTGTAATTCGCTGACAAAGAAGAGTCCGCCATGGGTGAGTTTTTGATGTGCTTGACTAAAAATGTGATTTAAATCATCAATATGCTCAAGGGTAAGACTACACGTTACAAGATCTACAGATTGATTTTTAATATCCCACTTCTTGGTAAGGTCTGCCCTTTTGAAGGTGACATTACTTTGTAGTATTTTCTGCTTTGCAATAGCCAACATCTTATCAGAAAAATCAAGTCCTATAATATTCTGTGCTTTTGATGCCAACCAAAGGGTGTTTTTTCCTGTACCACAACCTAATTCTAGTACATCTTTAAAGGGGTACTTGTCTAGGGTTTGGATGGTTGCTTTTTGATCTAAATCTCGAGTTTTATTTTGATTGGTATCGTATTGCTCAGACCAGCTGTCATAGGCTTTTTCTATACTCATGTTGTTTTATAATTTAATATTTCACTATCTTCTTAATACCTCTAGAGCTCGTGGTTACAGTCTTGAGATAATAAACTCCAGTGGTAAGACTACTAAGATCTATTTGATAAAGCAGTGTTGGCTGTGAGGGAGTTTGTTTTATAAGTATAGCACCACTACTACTATACACATACAGCTCTACCAAAGGGTTTGTTGACTCAATGAAAAGAGTTTTTTGCACTGGATTAGGATAGTAATATTGAGAGAGCACCTCATTATCATCTAAAATTAGAGGTTGACAATTTTGAGTGGTACTACCAAATAGTGTGTCTTGATCTACACTCCATGACAAAAGATAAGGGGCAGTAGGGTCATCAACTAAAATACAATCTAGATTTGGGTTATTGAGTACATTGAAATTTATAAATAAATCATTATTGCCATTTCTTGCATCAAGAGTTTCTAATTGATTATTTCTTGCATTAAACCAATCTAGATGTATGTTAGCGCTTAAATCTAGAGAAGAGATTTGGTTAAACATAGTATTTAGCTCTTTCAGCATTAAATTACTACTTACATCAAGCTCTAGTAAGTTGTTACCATAAGTGCGTAATATTTCTAAATTCACATTGTTTGAAACATCAAAACTAGTCATGGAGTTATTGACAACTTCAATTTTTGTAAGGGACGTATTACCGCTCACATCAATTGTGGGCAGTATAACATTACTAGAAACAATAAGCTCCTCTAGGGCGGTATTAGTTCCTAAATTTAAATCAGTTACTGGGTTGTTGAAAAAGTAAATATACCCTAGTTGCAGATTCGCACTTAAATCTAAGGCAGATAATTCATTGGCCACTAATTCCAGGGTTTGCAATTGGGTATTATTGCTTAGATCTAAAATCTCAATGGGAGTAACAACAATAGACAAATTTGTTAAAGAGAGGTTGGCGCTTAAATCTATAGTAGTTGCCAATTCACCCTCTATTGTCAAGGATTGTAAATTCACAAAAGCTTCTATGCCTGTAAAATCTATAATAGCTTCATAGTAGAAAAATAAATCAAGAGTTACCTGGGCTTCTGAGACCTGAATTTCAGTGTCAGCATTGGTATTTATACTAGGGTCATTAAGTAATACGTTTTTAAAATTAACATCTGGAATAGTTACAATTTGCGCATGCGCATCACAGATAATGATGGAGAGAAATAATGTAAATAAAATATGTTTCATAAAAGTAACCAGAAATATGATGTGATGTTTTTATAGGCCTAACAAAAGATACAATAATGACTATTTTTAACTTTAACTCAGCTCACAAATTAGTTGCTTTTTTTAGGGCTTATTTTTTCTAGAATGGCAGTTAGTTCCTCTGGTTTTTGAGTCCCGATTAGAAATTTTTTACCATCAGTAAGTGCTATGGCTAATCCTTTATCTCCCTTCATATTGTAAACAGTTCCGTATTTTGTCCAAAGACGTATTCCCCAACCTCCAACAAAACCGTAATTCACAATTTCAGCATTTTTTATTTCTTCCCAATTTACTCGTTTTTTAACCAATGGGAAAAAGTGCATACGGATTTCATTTTGGTCAATTTCAGTTTTCAGTTGCACAAACCAAAACATAGCAATTAAACTAAAAACAAACACAGCGAAAATGATAAGCCCCAGGTCAGACATTGGTTTGTCTCCAAATGCTTCATTTAAATAAAGTTGTTTGTAAAGTCCTCTAATGGGTAAAGCCCCAATAGCTATTAAGATAAGCCAAAGCCACCATTGCGAGAATTTTTGTGTTTCTTTAAATGCGATGCTCATTTTAGAAATATATGTATGCTAAGACAAGATAAGTATTAATTTTCTTGGTTTGATTTATTTATGTACTTAGAGACAGCAACGCCTAGTAGCATACCAGATATAATACCCAAAAAGGAATACCTTTTAATAAAAATCTGGACAGATTCCTGGGTTGTAATTTCAGATATTGTTAGTAAGATAACCGAAGCAATAATAATTCCAAGGGCTGGTAGTAATTTATTATTCATATAAAAGTGTTGTATTTAAAGTAATTAGCAAACTTTTAGAAAATCCTACAAAGGAAGCAAAAATAAGAGAATAAAAATACTTCATAAATATATTTTGATATGAGCTTACCTCAAAGATAATCTTTACATAGCTATTGTAGTTATACACTTTTTAATCAATCAATCTATCATATGAAATATAGACAAAATCAGTGCTCGAAGAGTCCTGATAGATTTGAAATTTTAAGTTAGTAAATTCTGCACCTCTTCTACCAATTCCTTTTCTTTCTCTAATGTGTTCTAGCTTATTCCAATTATTAACACTCAGATGTAGTATTGCACACAAACCATCACCTTGAATATTAAAATATAACGTTTCTTTTCCATTTTGGTTATCATACTTTTTAAGCCAATAGGTTAGTTGTGATGAGTCAACACTATTAAGTTGAGCAACTAATTCGTCTTTATACTTTTTAGAGTTAGGCTCAAATGTTTCAAATATTAGATTTTCATTAGTACAGTGGGGCCTATCACAACTTATGAAACAAATTAATGAGAACGCTAAGATTGTACAAACTAATTTATAATTCATAGGTCAAAAGTGTTACAGGGGTATGCTTTAAAACAAACTACTGTTAGGGTCATATTTTGGTATTATAATTCGATAGAGATTTGTGTATCCTTATTTATAAGGAATGTACACTTCTCAAAACTAGGAGGGCCAAATGTTGTGCTTGGATTATTAGAAAAAGCATAAGGTTCTGAGGGGATTCCAAAAAAACCTTTCGTGTCTAAAACACCGTTATTGTTTTGGTCATGGAACAGGGAAATTGAGTACCTACCATTTTTTATGTTTGCTATATCTAAAGAAATTGTAGCATTTGTTACGGTAACTACTTTCTGGTATTTACACTGTTTTAAAAAATCTTCCTTTTTATCTGTTAGGCATACTATCAAAGAGCCTTTTGTATTCTCAAAATTAGTAACTGTAATCTGCAAGTTGTGAGTATTGTTTGGTTCTTGGGCTAAAATAAAATTGAAACTAAATATTAATAAAACTACTACTGTTAATTTTTTCATGGGTATTATAGCTTAATTTTCGGTAAAGTTTTTTTTAAAAGGAAATATAAAGGCTTGTATATTAAAAACAAGGCAGTTTATAAGTACTTAATTTTGCTTTTAATTGGACTTTAAAATTTTATATACTTGATTTCCTAATTTCAAGAAGTAGACATTAGGCGGTAAATTTGATAAATCAATCTCTTGATTACTTGATTTAATTGTTCCGAAAATCAATTTATTTCCTTTTGCAGTAAACAACTCATAATTCAAATCATCAGAGAAGTTTAATGACAAATTAATCTTTGAACTAGTTGGATTAGGATAGATGACCACTTTTCTATTATCAAATTCATTGAAAGACAATTGACCATTAATATCAAATCTTGAAAAGAACTGCCAAATTTCGATTGAGGCATTAATATCTTGGTTAGTTCCTGGTGAATTAAAAACTGAGCCTGGCCAAGTATGTCCTCCTCCTATAACTTTCATGTGCTCTATAGTTGAGGCATTATCACCACCTGAGTAAATAATATGTTCGACGGTGCTTCCGTCTGAAGGATCTAAATCTGGAAAAGTAGTAATTGTTGGGTTGGTATCACAATTATTATAATTTACCCAATAAGATATAACATCGTCAATCGATAGTGAACCAGTGTTACCATTATAAGGCACAATGTTATCACTTGTACCATGAATTTGCAGAATTGGTGTCGGGTGTTGAGCATTACAATTATCATAGGTGTCAAATGTCATTGAGCCAGTCACAGAGGCAATGGCTGCGATTTTTTCGCTCAATTGGCAAGCCAATAAAAAGCTCATAAATCCACCATTAGACATTCCTGTAGCGTATACTCTGTCTAAATTTATGGCGTATAAATTTGCTAATTCATCGATTAACGCCTCAATAAAACCAACATCGTCTACCGGGTTTCCGCTACTTCCCGGAGATCCTACATTCCAATATTGACTTCCATTTAATGAAGTTCCTTGAGGATGAACCAAAATAAAACCTTCAGTATCTGCTATATCACGAAAATCTCCGTAAAACATTTGTTGGTTTGCATTACTCCCAAATCCATGAAAATTTAAAACCAAAGGCACATCTTGGTTGCCATCATAAATAGCCGGAATATATAATATATAGTCTCGCTGAATTCCATCATGCATGATAGACCCATCGATGGTTTGTTGCGCAGAAATAGAAAAAGAGAATCCTATAAGTACAAGTAAAATAGTTGTGTATTTCATGATTAAAATAATGATATTCTATAATAGTAAGAGTTTGATTTAATCTACAATTACAGAGAACGGTTTTGTATATGAAGCGTTGCGAGAAACGAGCTATGACTTTATATACATTGTTAGCTTGCGTTTTCTTTAATTATTTCAATTCTAGTTTCTTTTAACCTGTGAATTACTCCATTTTCTAAAGAAGATGAATTTAGATCGGTCTCAAATATTCCTGCAAACCTGTAAAGCCTAAATCCAAGATTATCTATACTTCTTGGAAACGTTATCCGCTTCACTAAATTTGAAGTCACCCCTTTAAACCACTCTTCATATTTATCTGGATTCTTACACTTTTCAGTTATTACTTTTCCATCTTTGCTGATTTGATTATCCCAATCTTCATTTTCGTAAAATTTTGGAAACCATAAATTGTGATTTGGATAAACTTTACTTCTAAACCAAGCTTGCTGGACAGATTTATAATTTTGACCTAAGCAATTACAAGCATCTACTATTTTTCTAAAAGCTGGATTTTCTTCAACGTCTAAATATCCTTTCTCACGGTAATAATTAGGATTAAACTCTTTATCCAAATCCCATGATTCCCATTGTTTGTTATTCTCTAAAATTTCAATCTTAGCCTTTATTTCAACAATCAAATTAGCAATTTGTTTGTTTATTGAGTCTAAATCTTCCGTTATTTTAATCCGTCTTATCTGATGATCGGTTGCCTGTATTATATCAGTTTCTCTGTTTACATCTAAATCGATTTGCTTCTTATGAAAAGGCTCATCAATTTCAATATGTAACTGTATTTGTGGTAAATACATATCTGTCAAAGCATGACCATCTGGACGATTCACATATTGCTGTGTTACAAATTTTAAATCTGGTCGATTCAATAAATGGTATATTCGAGTTACAACATAATTTTCGTAATTTTTCTTATTTGTCTTCGCTATTTGACGAATTATGTAATCTCGTTTTGTCATTTTTTAAATTGTTTGTAACGTGTTTGTGTATGGTTCAGTTGCGTTGGCTAGGACTAAGTTAGTAAACAAAAACGAACCAGAGGAAATTCCGAAGGAATTTCCAAGTAGGCTATAATCAAGCAATTGATTATACACGTTGTTGTGTGCTGTCATGCTAACGACTGATTTCTTTAGCCCAATCACCTCTGTAAATTATTTTTTGGTCATGGATTTTAAAGGTAAATTTGCCATACCTAACAGATATTCCAGCTGATGCATTTACAACCCAGCTATTATCTGGAATAAAAAAGGAACTTTCAGAAGTTATTATCTTTTTATCTAATTGCTCTGTAATAGAAACAGATGTTTGTTGCCCAACATCCCATCCAAGATGTGTATTATAACTAAGTATTAAATCTCCAAGCAATTTAAAATTTTCGTTGGTTTCTATTTTTGTTTTAATACTCGCCATTTTGCTTTCATCCAAGTCATTTGGTGTAACTTCAATAGTTAATTTAGGCAATTCTATAGCAGCTTTTGAAGCTAGAATGACTATAGATTCGTTTTTAATAATGTTGTTTTCAGCATTGTAAAATTCAAAAGCAAGTTCCATAGCTTCTAATCCTACTGGATTAATTGTTAATTGGTCTGCAAAATAACCTTCTTTTGTTATGTTTCTAGAATAGATAATTTTATCACGATTTTTCACAACCACTTTTTTAATACTTGCATCATTATAAAACTCTAAAGGTATAGTTGTATTGGTGTGTACTGTTTTGTTTTTTGGACTTATAATAAGTCCTTTCATATAATCTTGCAATGCAAACCAAACTGGACGTGGCGAACCATATTTGTCGTTTATATCTTTATAACCCCAAAATCCAAACCATTCTTCTGGTTGCTCTTTATTGTGTATGCTTTTTTCGCCACCTTTCCACCAACCATCAGCATAATAAAATGGGCACATTCCTACACCTCCAGCATCCATCAGATCTCGGTAGTTAGAGACAAGTCCTTCACTTTGTTCTTTTAAGGTTCGTGAGCCAAAACTACCAAAGCCTCCTTTTGGTGATACTGAATGTCCAAACTCAGTAATTATAAATGGTT
>Ga0115569_10000901_pt1 | contig 23062 bp, 20 predicted proteins | sample COGITO_mtgs_1205_2_FD_87295 | JGI IMG/M metagenome (GOLD analysis project Ga0115569, IMG submission 87295) | Pelagic marine microbial communities from North Sea - COGITO_mtgs_120503 | ecosystem: Environmental > Aquatic > Marine > Epipelagic | place: Germany:Helgoland, sampling site Kabeltonne... | reverse complement strand
GGAGACGGGAGACGGGAGACGGGAGACGGGAGACGGGCAAAGATACAAACGCCTTAAAAATAAGTCAAATTGCTTGTAAATTAATACTTGAATAATTAAGGACGCACGCACCTTCCCGCACCAACGGACACACGAATCAGACATCACGAGAGCGCCAGATTCCACCTCCTGTACGGCAATCGCAATCAGAGCACATACATCACCCGGCTGCGGAACGCCCCTTGTTGCCATCGCAGCAACTGCTATCGCCGTTGTTGGCCATTCCGCCCCCTACGACTGAACCGACGAACCGAAGCCCTCCTGCGGACAATCTGTGGCGCTGCAAAGCCAGCCTCCGACTTCCTCCCTAAACACGCCTCACGGCGCCTAAGGAAAGGTGCCCACAGCTCTGGTTCTGCGGGGCGAGTAACAGACTTTTATCAATCTCCAGGATAATTACTGCCAACTAATTACGCCCTACCGAGCGGGCACAAAAAAGAGGCGCCCGCAACTGCGGACGCCTCTGAAATATTTAAGCTGTCGGGTCTTAGTAGACCTGAGTGGCTTCCTCTTCAGGAACCGGAGTCTTAAGAAGATCCGATTTCATTTGCGCCTTGAAACGGGCATCACCTACAGCGACAGCCTTAGCAACGACGCGGAACTGAATGATTTCCTTGGCACTGAGAACACTATAAGGAGCGAAGGCTACGTTGTTTCCAGCAATGGTGCCCTGAGTGTCACCAGCAGCGGAGACAAGAGAGAGTCCAGCTGGAAGCTGTACGTCAAGTGATACGTTTGTATCCGCAGCAGTTCCTTGGTTAGTAATCTGGATAACGTAAGTGGTTTCCTCACCAACGAGCAATGGATCTTCAGTATCGATAACTTCGATCAGAAGCGCTGGGTAGCCCTTCCACTCGGTGCAAGCTTCGTCTGAGTCGCTCAAGCCGTAGGCAGCAGACGCGGCGCTAACTTGATTGCAGTATGTACCACCCTGAAGGCCGCGAACAGTCACGTCGAAGCTCTTGGACTCACCAGCACCCAGGCTAGTTGTCCAGATTGCGGTGTTACCGTCGATCTGTGCGCCAGGAGCAGCAAGCAGCTTGTTCTGAGATGGAACGGTATCTACGACAACAACATCGTTGAGTGCAATATCACCTGTGTTCTTCGCTACGATCTTGTAAGACGCCTTCTTGTTAACGAACTGCATTGGTGTGCCTTCCTTAGTCACTTCAAGACCTGCTTCAACCACTACGATGCATGCATCGTCTGTAGCGGAACCGGCATTAGAAGAATCAACAACTGCGACGTTGCAGTGCTCTCCAGCGCCAGCAGCGGTGCTGTTCACAGTGATGTTACGGCTTTCACCGGGAGCAAGCGTACCAAGCTCAGTGACGAGCTTGCTGTTACCACTTTCGTGTGTAACGCCAGCAGGCAGTGTGTCAGTGACGACCACATCATATGCACAGAAGTTGCCAGTATTGGTCACAGTAATGTCCCAAGGTACACCTGTGTTGATGAGAACCTGCTCGTTTGGAGTGGTCTTAACAATCGCAAGTTCTGGAACACCGACCGATGTAGTCGTGCAAGCTTCTGGGAAGGCAACGATTGTTGCACAACTGCTAAGATCCGCAGCCGCTGTAGGCTTAACGACCAGAGCGAGTGGCACATTCTGACCATCTTCAAGATTGAAGAGCGTCCAAGTAACTGAACTTCCCTTGACCTCAGCTTGTGGGTCACTCGACACATATACAGTGCCGGCAGGGATTTGCTCATTCACGACGACCTTCTTTACATCATCTTTGGCGGTAACAGTGTAGTTGTAGCTAAAAGGCTCGTTAAGTGCAACCGTAGCTGGAGCAGACTTTTCGAGACGAACGAGATACTTATCAACAGAATCAGAAACCGTGCCGGGATCACAATCAGCTAGCGGCGCTGGTGCAACTGGCGCAGGTTTGCTATATTCGTGAATGTGACGGTTCACGGAGGGTCGCTTCAAATTGAAGACGGTCGTTTCAGGAGAATCTGACACAGTGAAGTTCTTGCCCGCATCTACGGTGCGCTCAGCAGACAACTGAGACGCAGAGAGGACTATGAATCCTGCAAGTGCTGACACTCCAAGGAGCTTTTTTGTAATGTTCATATAATGAATATCGGTTTTTAATTAAGTTGATTGCTTGCTTGTATGGCGCCTCTTAACCGAGGCCTCCCCATCCTATCATGAAGATGAATTATGGAACATATTTGGAAATAATGCTAAATCGAGTTAAAATACACATTTCTGATTAAAATTACACTATCGACTTCGACTTCAACACTGCCCACACCCGAACAAACTAGACGCCCTAACGACTCTGCTGAAAACTAAGCGAATCAACGGACAGGAATGGCCCTGGCGAGGAAATATAAAAAAAGGCGACCGCGCATCTTACTGCGGTCGCCTTTCGTAAAAATTAAAGCTAAAAACTCGGCCTAGGGCACTAGATAGAAGAAGTCCTTCACCTTTGCAGTGGTATAGTCGCGATTCAACTGAGCAATCATATCGAGCGAGATGCTCTTCGGACACACAGCCTCACACTCACCAATATTAGTGCAACCACCAAAGCCTTCACCATCCATAGTACTAACCATCGCAAGCACGCGACGATCTTTCTCCGGCTTACCCTGCGGCAAACTGTTCATATGCGAAACCTTCGCAGCTGTGAACAACATGGCGGATGCATTCGGGCAGGCCGCGACACAAGCGCCACAGCCAATACACGCTGCCGCATCCATCGCATAATCCGCAATACCCTTGGCGATCGGACTCGAATTAGCATCGACCGCACTTCCGGCACGCGCCGTGATAAAGCCTCCGGATTGGATGATTTTATCAAACGCAGTACGATCAGTGACCAAATCCTTGATCACTGGAAACGGCGTGGCACGCCATGGCTCGACTGTGATCGTCTGACCATCATGAAAGTGACGCATGTGCAGTTGACATGCGGTCGTCCCGTTTTCGGGGCCATGCGGAGTGCCATTGATCGTAAGCGAGCACGAACCACAAATACCTTCGCGGCAATCGTGGTCGAACGCCACCGGCTCCTCACCATTCGCCACTTGCTGCTCAGAGAGAACGTCGAGCATTTCGAGAAATGATGAGCCCTCCGAAACATCGTCGAGTTGATACTCAACAAACTTGCCTTGGCTCTGGCTATTCTTTTGGCGCCAAACTTTAAGTTTAAGTTTCATAATTCTATCTTTAGTTGAGTGTTTCGCTTACTTGTAGCTGCGGGTGGCGAGTTTAACCTCTTCATAGACGAGGGCCTCCTGGTGCAGGGCAGGATCCACATCGTCCCCCTTATACTCCCACACACCGACAAAGGCAAACTGGTCATCATGACGTTCAGCTTCGCCTTCGCTCGTCTGGTGCTCGACACGGAAGTGACCTCCACAGGATTCTTCACGCATCAGGGCATCACGGCACATCAGCTCACCGAATTCGATGAAATCCGCCACACGACCTGCGCGCTCCAATTCTGGATTCAGTGAATTCGCCTCACCGACGACGCGAACATTGGACCAGAATTCCTTGCGCAACTCCTGAATCTCTTTGATCGCTCCAGTCAAGCCTTCCTTATCGCGTGCCATTCCGCACTTATCCCACATGATGCGCCCCAAGCGCTTGTGGAACGAACGTGGCGACTCAGTTCCGTTTACCGACATAAGCCGGTCAATTCGCCCCTGAACATCTGCTTCTACTTCAGCGAATGCAGGATGGTCGGCGCTCACTGCGCCAGCTTTTGCGATGCCCTGCTCGGCAAGGTAATTGCCGACAGTGTAAGGCAACACGAAGTATCCGTCAGCCAAGCCCTGCATCAGCGCGGACGCACCGAGGCGGTTGGCACCGTGGTCGGAGAAATTGGCCTCACCGCCGACGAACATGCCGGGGATCGAACTCTGCAGATTGTAATCCACCCACAGACCTCCCATCGTGTAGTGCACCGCAGGGAAAATCATCATCGGCGTCTTGTAGGGATCCGCACCAGTGATGCAGCTATACATATCAAACAGATTACCGTAGCGCTCGGCGATTGCCGGTTGACCGTCGCGGGCAATGGCATCGCGGAAGTCAAGGTAGACCCCCAACCCAGAGGGGGCGATACCGCGGCCCTCATCACAAGCTTCTTTCGCTGCACGAGAGGAAATATCACGCGGCGCCAGATTACCAAAGCTTGGATACTTACGCTCCAAGAAGTAATCGCGCTCTTCTTCCGCCAAGGAATTAGGGTCGAGTTTGCCATCACGAATCTGCTTCGCAGCATCCTTCGATTTCGGCGCCCACACGCGACCATCATTACGAAGCGACTCCGACATCAGCGTCAGCTTCGACTGCTGATCACCGTGCACCGGAATGCAAGTCGGGTGAATCTGCGTGTAACAAGGATTCGCAAAGCCTGCACCACGCTTGTGGGCGCGGTACGCTGCCGTCACATTGCAACCCTGCGCATTGGTCGACAGGAAGAAGACGTTGCCGTAACCACCAGTGGCCATCACCACAGCATCACCGGCATGGCGAGACACTTCGCCCGTCACCATATTACGCACAACCACACCCTTGGCGTGACCGTCGACCTTAACCACATCGAGCATTTCGTGGCGATTATACATCTTCACCTTACCGAGGCCAATCTGCTTACTTAGCGCGGCATAGGCGCCCAGCAGCAATTGCTGACCGGTTTGACCACGTGCATAGAAGGTACGGGAAACCTGCGCTCCACCGAACGAGCGATTCGCAAGCATGCCGCCGTACTCGCGCGCAAATGGCACGCCCTGCGCAACACACTGGTCAATGATGTCACTACTCACTTCGGCAAGGCGGTACACGTTCGCTTCACGCGCACGATAGTCGCCGCCCTTGACAGTGTCATAAAACAGGCGGCGCACACTGTCGCCGTCGTTCTGATAATTCTTAGCGGCATTGATGCCACCTTGCGCTGCGATACTGTGCGCACGACGCGGGCTATCTTGATAGCAAAAACAAGAGACGTTATAACCCTGCTCTGCAAGGCTTGCAGCAACTGCCCCACCAGCCAGACCGGAACCAATGACGATGACGTTGTATTTACGACGATTGGCCGGATTGACCAGCTTCATCTTGAACTTGTGGTTCGACCACTTGTCTGCCAGCGGTCCCTCAGGAATGTTTGAATCAAGATTCATTATAATTCGGTCCTATTGGTGAAGTTGTTTAACGGCAGCTTCAACGGCTTCAACAGCCGGAGCATCCGCAGTCTTTGTAAGCTTACCAGTGAGCGTCGCCACCGGAATCACAGCGAAGCCGATAAACACGACCAAACCGTACACAAGCGCAAAGCGATCGAGGCGTTGACGCCAGAGCTGATTGCGAAGCCCAACCGTTTGAAACATGCTGCTCACACCATGCGTCAGGTGCATGCAAAGTAAGCCGGTAGCAATTATGTAGAAGGCCGAAACCCACCACACTTGAAAACCAGCAACCATCATGTCGTTGACATTAAAAGTCATGACGGGCTGACCATTCTGGATAACCGGCTCACCATTTTTGACTAGCGGCACTTCGGCAATCTGCTCGCCATACTCCATCCCAGGTACATTGCGGACCGTATAATGGGCGATATGGAACACGATAAAAGCGAGTAAGATAATACCGCTCATGCGCATCGTCTTGGCCGCATAGGTCGCCTGCACCGACTTGCTGCCTGCGTAGCCCTGTGGCCGTGCCTTGCGATTGTCCAAGGTCAGCGAAATCGCCGCCCAGATGTGAATGCCTATACAAGCCAGCAGAAAGAGACGAATCCCCCACAGCATAGCCACCGGCATTGCGTGATGCAGCTTGTAGGCATACGCGTTAATAACATCAGGCCCCAAAAAGATCTGCAAATTGCCCAGCATGTGCCCGAGCACAAACAAAACAAGTACCAGACCGGTGAGGGCCATTAGAATTTTCCGACCGATGGTCGATTTCAGAAAGCTACACAGTGAACACATAATCTTCTAGACGTATTAGATATGACATATCTAAGGGCTAGCACGACCTTTACAAACCACTACCCTCTAATGCCTAACCTACAAGAAGCACTAATTAAACATAGAAGGGCAACTTAAGAAACTGCCCTGCGCACTTAAACACCAACATAATGGATAATGCGGAACAAGGAACCATGTCCAGCCTCAAATCAAACACACTAATCCAAGCCCCATCCAAAAACAGCCCTCCTTATCTATGAGCGCGCTTCTAAAAAGATTCCCCCAAAAAGGATTGCCATCACAAAAGGGCAGACAGTTGAATGTCGACCTGGAAGCGCCACAATCCCCGTGACCTCCCATATATTTTTTTACTATGACAAAGTCCAGCAACATGAAATACATTTTTGTCACCGGCGGCGTGGTCTCCTCGCTCGGCAAAGGGCTCACCGCCGGCGCCCTGGGCGCACTTCTTGAACAACGCGGCCTGCGGGTGCGCATCCAGAAATTCGACCCATACCTCAATGTCGACCCAGGCACCATGAGCCCGTTTCAACACGGCGAGGTGTACGTACTTGACGACGGCGCAGAGACCGACCTTGACCTCGGCCATTACGAACGCTTCACATCCGGAAAATTAAGCAAGCTCAACAACCTGACCTCCGGCCAAGTCTACGAAAACGTCATCAAGAAGGAACGCCGTGGCGACTACCTCGGCGCTACCGTACAAGTGATCCCCCACGTCACTAACGAAATCAAGCAGCGCATCTACGAAGGTGGCAGCGAAGACGTCGACGTGCTCATCACTGAACTCGGCGGCACCATTGGTGACATCGAAGGCTTGCCCTTCCTCGAAGCGATGCGCCAATTCGCCCTCGAAGTCGGCCGCGGCGACGTACTATTTTTACACTGCACCCTGCTCCCTTACTTAAAGGCAGCAGGCGAATTAAAAACAAAGCCCAGCCAGCAGAGCGTCGCCAAACTTCGCGAAATCGGCATTCAATGCGACATCCTCGTCTGCCGCACCGAAGAGCCGATGAACAATGAGATGCGCCAAAAGCTCTCGCTGTTCTGCAACGTACCAGTCAAATCAGTCATTGAAGAAAGAGACGTCGAGACGTCTATCTATGAACTGCCGCTCGCACTGAAAGCAGAAAAACTGGACGACTTAGTCATCGACCACCTCAACTTGGACGCGCCTGACTGCGAGATGACGGTGTGGCAAGATGTCGTGCGCCGCCTCAAAGCCCCGAGCCACAAGGTTGAAATCGGTGTGGTCGGCAAATACATTGAGCTGCAAGACGCCTACAAGTCCGTTTACGAATCCATCATTCATGCGGGCATCGCGAACGATGCTTCCGTGCGCATTGTTCGCCTGGATGCCGAAGAAATCGAAAAAGACCCCCGCAAGTACCTCGGGTCGCTCGACGGGATTCTCATTCCCGGCGGCTTCGGCGATCGCGGCACGGAAGGTAAAATTGCCGCAGCTAAATACGCCCGCGAAAACGGCGTCCCCTACTTTGGCCTCTGCCTCGGCATGCAAATCGCGGTGATCGAATATGCGCGCAACGTAGCCGGACTAGAGGATGCCAACAGCTCCGAATTCGATCCAGCGACCCCTCATCCCGTGATCACCATCATGGAAGACCAAAAGGAACTGACCACCAAAGGCGGCAACATGCGCTTGGGCGCTTGCCCATGCAAGCTCGGCAAAGATAGCTTCAGCTTCGCTGCCTACGGTACCGAAATGATCGATGAGCGCCATCGTCACCGCTTTGAGTTTAATAATGCTTACCGCGAGACGCTCACATCCAAAGGGCTACGCATTGGAGGCGTCAACCCAGAGCGCGACTTGGTCGAAATCGTCGAGATCGCCGAGCACCCATGGTATGTCGGCGTGCAGTTTCACCCGGAATTCAAATCCAAGCCCAACCAAGCACACCCACTGTTCGCGAACTTCATCGCTGCGGCGTTGAAGCACCAGAAGTAGCCGATGCGCCTACTGTCGCTAGGCCTCACACTCTGCGCGCTGCTCCTCGGCGGCGGCGGCTGCGCCACGCGCGCGCCGCAGCTGTACCTCAGCCATTTCGATTTAAAGCAGCCCGAAATCAGCGCCTTCGACACCTGCGCCTCCGCAGGCTGCCGAAAGCGCTCCAGGCTCGCCTACAGTGAATCGGAATGGCAAAGCCTACGAGCAATCTTCCAACCTACCCCCGCGAGCGCAGCGGATGAGCGCAACCGACTGCTAGTCGCCATCGGTGCGATGGAGGCGATTATTGGCGCGAAAAACGGCACCTCGGGCGACAACCAAATGAACCAGAGGCGGGGCAGCAAAAGCCCGCAGCTCGACTGCATCGCAGAAGCCGCCAACACCACCGTCGCCCTCTTGCTGCTCGAAAAAGAAGGCCTGATCCATCACCATCGGGTCAGCTACCCGCAACACCGCGGCTTCGTTCACCTGCGCTTCCCACATAACACAGCAGCTGTGTTCGAGCTAGAAAGCGGCCAGCACTTCGCCATCGACTCCTGGTTTTTCGCCAACGGCGAGCAGCCAATCTGCGTGCCGGTCGACAAATGGAAAGCTGGCTACAATCCGCATAAAGCCGATTAACCCACCGACTCACCTATGGAACACTACAACTATTCCACACGCATCAAAGCCATCTGGAACGACGCCGTCGCGCAGTATCAAGCAGGCAACCGCACGCCGGACAGCTACTTCGACCAAACCACCCTCGCCGAAATCGCTTCCATCGGCCTCAACGCCATGGATGTCTACGACCCCGTGGAAGACCACCTATCGGGAGCGGAAATCGACTTCGAGACCTTCCTGATGATTTCAGCGGCCCGCCGCGACTATTTCCTCAACGTCCAAAAAGGCCAGCCCTCCGCACACACCCTGGACCGCACCACCTTGCCGCCCAAGGACCTCGAAGTACGCGGCATCACCTGGCTGCCGCGCATTATGCCCAAAGCGCTCGCCAAGCTCCGCGGCGAATTACCACCCGAAACCATGTACGGCTGCGGCGGCGACCGGCGCTTCTTCAAGGCCAACAACATCCATCCGGCTGAATTCCTGCGGGCCGCATGGGCGCACGAAGACGAGCCCGAAAAACTCATCGATTGGGTCGAAACACGCCGCGCCACCGCAATGGTTAAAACTGCGTCTTGATCTTCCGCGTAGACATGTAATTCCTAAAGGTCCGCCCGATTCATCCGGCGGACCTTTTTGTTATGGATAAACTAGCCGAAATCATGGCCGCAAAGCGGCACGCTCTGCGCGATCAAATCCGCCCGGTGCGGGAGCAGGAACTGTCACGCCTCGCCGACATGCAGCGTCAAGGCGGCAGCTTTCTCAAAGCACTCGCCCGCAAAGACCGCCTGTCCGTGATCGCAGAGATCAAACGCAAGTCGCCCTCGGCCGGCGAGATTGTCGACGCCCGCCTCAACGCGGTCGACCAAGCGCGCACTTACGTCAACGCTGAAGCGGACTGCCTGTCGATCCTGACCGATACGGATTATTTCGGCGGCAGACTGCAGGACCTATGGGACGTGGTCGAATTCCTCGAATGCCACGAGCGCAAGACCCCCTGCCTGCGCAAAGACTTTATGGTGCACCCGGTGCAAGTCGTTGAGGCTGCCGAAGGCGGCGCCCGCTGCATCCTGATCATCGTCCGCGCCCTGGTAGACGACGAAATCAAAGCCCTGCGCGACGCTGCAGGGATTGCCGGACTCGACGCTCTCTACGAAATCCACGAGGAACGCGAACTCGAAAGAGCGCTCAAATTCGACCCCGAGATCATCGGCGTGAACAACCGCGACCTCAAGCGCTTCAAGACCGACCTCGCCGTATCCGAATTCTTAATCCCGCAAATCCCGGACGACATCATCAAAGTCAGTGAAAGCGGCATCTTTGGAGTCGAAGATGCCGAGCGCGCCAGCGCCTGCGGAGCCGATGCCATTCTGGTCGGCGAAGCACTGATGCGCGCCGAAGACACCGACGCACTCATGGAAGCGTTCCACAACGCCTAAGCGCACTTTCCTCCAATGCCACTCAGTCCTAAGCAAACCCGCGCTCTACTCGATGAGCTCGCGCATTTCCCCAACAAGAAACTGGGGCAAAACTTCCTGGTTGACGGCAACATCGTTCGCAAGTCGATCGAGATGGCCGAGCTCAACGAAACCAGCCGCGTGGTCGAAGTCGGCCCCGGCTTGGGCACCCTCACCCGCGCGATCCTAAGCACCGGCGCAAGCGTGTGGGCAGTCGAGCGCGACAGCACCTTGGCGGAGCACATCCGCGCACACGTGCTGCCCGAACAACCGCGCTTACACTTCACAGAGGGCGACTGCCTCGACCACCCACGCGCGGGCCTGCCCGATGAGCTAGCGGAAGCCGGCTTCAAGATCGTCGCCAACCTGCCCTACGCAGTCTCGACCCCGTGGATGGAGGCGGTGATCACCGGCCCACAGCCAGAGCGCATGGTATTGATGCTGCAAAAAGAAGCCGCCGACCGTTACATCGCCAGTCATGGCAGCAAAGCCTTTGGCGCGATTTCCATTTTCTTGCAGTCCGCCTATGTCGCCCACAGCAAGCACTTGGTCTCCGCTCAATGCTTCCACCCCGCACCCAAGGTCGACTCGGCCCTCCTGCGCCTGGATCGACGCGCAGACGCGGTGCATTTCTCCGCAGCCGCACGTCAGTGCATTCGTGGTATTTTCACACAGCGCCGCAAACAGCTCGGAGCGCTCTGCAAACGCGCCCCGCGCCCCGAAGCACTGCAATGGTTTGAATCGCTCCTCGAATCAGGCGTCAAACCAACTGTTCGGCCTGAAGAACTACCAATTGAGCACTGGCAACGCCTCGCACACAAACTGAAATAACCCCACTCCGATGAACCCTCTTCGCTGGAAACTGCACTGGCAGATACTACTCTCCCTCGGCCTGGCCGCACTCTTCGGCCTGCTCATCCTGCCTGCCTCGGGTGGCAATTTCGCCGCCACTTTTGAAAGCTTCTGCCTGTTCTTCGGCAAGCTCTTCATGAATGCGCTGAAGATGGTCATCGTGCCGCTCATTGTCGCTTCCATCATCAGTGGGGTCATGCACCTAGGCGCCGAAAAAGGTGTCGGCCGCATGGGTTTTAAAACCTTCCTGTATTACACTTTCAGCGGCACGGTTGCAGTCGTCATTGGGCTCATTGCCGTCAACCTTATCGGTCCCGGCCGGATTGACGCCGAAACCGCGACTGCGATGCTGGGCAGCGCGAGCGAAAGCGCCTCCAGCGAGGGGCTGCTCGCCAAGGTGGCAGGCCGTGGCAGCAGCGACCTGATCGACATCTTCCTGCGCATGTTCCCCTCCAATGTGGTCAATGCCGCCAGTAACAACGGCCAACTGCTGGGCGTCATCACCTTCTCCATTCTCTTTGGGGTGTTCATCGGCAAGCTCGATCCAGCGATGCGACAAACGCAGCAGGCCTTCTGGGACAGCGCACAAAAGGTCATGCTGATGCTCACCGACTTCATCATTCGCTTCGCCCCGATCGGCGTGTTCGGCTTGGTCACTCCAGTGCTCCTGCACGCCCCCTTCAAGGACCTCTTCGGCGCGATCCTAATGTTCTTCCTGACCGTGCTATTGGCGCTGGTCCTCCACTTTTTTGTCAGCATGGGGCTGGCACTCAAATTCATTGGCAAAATCAGCCCACGCAAACACTACGAGGGCATGGCCCCTGTGCTGCTGACCGCATTTTCCACTGCAAGTTCATCCGCCACACTGCCGCTCACCCTCGACACGGTTGAAAACAAAGCCGGCATCTCCAACAAAACCTGCTCCTTTACGCTACCACTCGGCGCCACGGTCAACATGGATGGCACCGCGCTGTACGAATGCGTGGTGGTCATCTTCATCGCCCAGCTCTACGCCTCCGCCGGCGGCATCGCTCTCGACTTTGGCCAACAACTGCTCGTCGTCGTGCTTGCGCTGACCACCAGCATCGGCGTCGCCGGGATCCCCGCGGCCAGCTTGGTCGCGATTTCGGTCATCCTACCCGCAGTCGGCCTGCCCGTCGAAGCCATCGGCGTCGTCTGGGTCACCGACCGCATTCTCGATATGTGCCGCACTTCCGTGAATGTTTTCAGCGACACCGTCGGCGCAGTCGTGATCGCCCGCTCCGAAGGCGAGACCCCGTATCAGGCTGAAAGTTAAACATCCTGCGATGCCATCCTCCCGCCTGCTGCTCCCAACAACAACTTCCGACCAACAACATAGCTATGACCACTGACCAGCGCCTCGCCGAACTCGGCATCGAACTGCCTGCAGCCCCCGCACCCGCGGGCAACTACGTCGCCGCCATGCAAGTCGGCAACCTTCTGTATATTTCCGGAGCAATCTGCCTAGTTAACGGCGAGATGACTCACACCGGAAAGATCGGCGAAACCCGTGACATTGCCTACGGTCAAGCCGCCGCCCGCGTATGCGCACTCAACTTACTCGCCGTCGCCAAAAAGCACCTGGGCGACCTCGATCAGGTGTCCCGCGTGGTGCAACTGAATGGCTTCGTCAACGGCGTGCCCGGCTTTGCCGATAGCCCCGCAGTGATCAACGGGGCATCCAACACCATGGTCGAAATTCTCGGCGAACGCGGTCGCCATACGCGCGCAGCGGTGGCAGTCACCGGATTGCCCAAAGACACGACCGTCGAGATCCAGGCGACCTTCGAGGTCGCCTGATTAGAACTGAGATAGGCATTCCTGCCTACTTCACTTCGCCGCTCGAACGCTTACTAGCTAGCAAAGGGCACGGTCTTCGGACCGTCATAGCCGTCCTCTGCCGCTTCCACCACCACGTTGGAGCGAATACCGCCGCGCCCGCGCCAGATCGTCTCGAGACGCGCCCAGCGTGGCTTGGTCACCTCAAACAAATCTTCAAAAATCTTGTTGGTCGCGGCTTCAAAGAAAATACCCTTGTTCCTAAAGTCGTGCAGATAGAGCTTCATCGCCTTTAACTCGATGCAAATTTCGTTAGGCACATAACTGAAAACCACTGTCGCATAGTCCGGGTGGCCAGTCATCGGGCAAGTGGAAGTAAACTCCTCCTGAATATGCTGGATGGTGTAGTTGCGCGCTTGATTCGGATTTGGGAAAGTCTCGATGTCCATGCGCGCGACACTGTGCACCATCTGCTGAAAATTCAACCTTCACTTTAAGCGATCACTCCGAAGAATCGCGCGTTGTTGCCATACAGACTTTGAGGTGCACAAACTTGTCCCACACATCGCCCTGCGATTCACACAAAATTTGATACGTTCCATGACCACGAACCAAACCAGTTTATTTGGAATTTTCCTCATTTACCTTCGCCTCGGCTGCCTATCCTTCGGTGGACCGGCTGCGCACATGGGCTTTTTCAAGGAAGCATTTGTCAACCGACGCCAATGGTTGAGCGAAGCACACTACGCGGAGCTCCTTGCGCTCTGCCAATTTGTCCCAGGGCCCTCGAGCAGCCAGTTGGGCTTTGCCATCGGTTGGCACCGCGGCGGACTGCTTGGTGCCTGCGTGGCATGGCTCGGGTTCACGCTGCCATCCGCATTACTGATGATCGCGTTCGCCTACGGACTCACGGCGATCGGCGATGGCTCCAGCCCATTGATCCACGGGTTGCTGATTGCCGCTGTCGCAGTGGTCGCAAAGGCAGTGCTCGACCTCGGCAAAAAGCTCTGCCCGGACGGGCCACGCATCTTAATCGCCCTAGTCAGCGCCGCACTAGTCATGCTGATCGCCAATGCATACATGCAGATCGGCGTCATTTTACTTGGCATGGGAATCGGCAACGCGCTGTTTCGAAATTCGATTCAAGACAAGCCGGCCTTGCACGGCAGCGAGCATCTAGCCAGCCGTCGCACCATGCTGCTCGCACTCAGCGGCTTCGGCATGCTGCTCCTCTTGTCACTGCTCACGCCGCCCGACGCACCCGGAGCTCTGTTTGCGATGCACTATCGCGCCGGCGCCATGGTCTTTGGCGGTGGCCATGTGGTCCTGCCGCTGTTGCATGACAGCGTGGTACCGAGTGGTCTGCTGTCGGAGAGTCATTTCCTCGCTGGCTACAGCGGCGCGCAAGCACTGCCCGGTCCGCTGTTCACCTTGTCCGCCTTTTTAGGTACGGCCAGCCAGACAACGACGCCCCAATGGATCGGAGGCATCGGCGCTCTGCTCGCCATCTTTCTGCCCGGCATGTTACTGCTGATCGGGCTGCTGCCGTTGTGGAATCAATTCCGCAACCAAACATGGGCGCAAGCGGGGCTCACCGGCGCCAATGCAGCCGTCGTCGGCCTGCTCCTCGCGGCATTCATTCACCCCGTCTGGTCGCACGGCATTCAACGCTGGCCAGACATCCTTCTAGCAATCGTCGCCTTGCTCGCCCTGACCCGCTTCAAAACACCCGTCTGGCTGGTGGTCCTCAGTTGTGGCGCCTGCGGCTTCCTAATGGCCTAGGCACGTATCCTCATGAGTCACCGTTTAATCTTCACCGATGGCAGCGTACACACGCAATCAGGGATTGGATACGGCGCCGCCCTTGCGCTCTCGGAGCATGAGTTGGCATACGCCCCTGCGACTCTCAAACCCCGGGTTGTTGTGCGCAAATTCACCGACACCTCTTCTACTAAAATGGAATTGCAGACCCTCCTGTGGGCACTGTCCGACCTCCCGACATCCGATGCTGCAGTGATCGTTTACACGGATTCTCAAAACATCATCAGCCTACCTGGCCGACGGTCCCGCTTTGAAGCACATGACTACCACTCGCAAAAAGGGCTGCCCCTGCGGAATGCAGAGCTGTATCAGGCCTTTTTCCGTCTATACGACCGACTGAATGTTCAATTAGTAAAAGTCAAAGGCCACAAAGCGGCTAAGCAGAAGGATCCAATCGACCGGATATTTACACTGGTGGATCGGGCATCCAGAAATGCGCACCGGCACACATAACTTCGGGCGCAGCAAACTAACTCATGCCAAACAGACTGGCACGCAACGCCGCCCACTGCGCTCCCCCTGAATCTGAAAACAGCCTTTTAAGTGAGGGCAAACAGCCCAGTACCCCCAACAAAAAGGCTGCTTCCACAAACGGAAGCAGCCTTTTGAAAGTCAACCGACCCAAAGCGTACTAGGCGGGCGATGGCGCGGGTGCTTCCTCTCCGGAAAGATCGCCCTTATCGTCATCTTCTTCCGCCTGCGACTCCGTCTCGTCGTCAACGGCATCAGGTTCGGGCTCAGGCTCAGCAATCACCCGCTTGATAATTGGTGAGCGCATCTCGCCAAACTCGAGGATCTCATTCACGTGATTACCATCGATCGTCTCGTGCTCCAGCAAGGCCTCTGCCATGGTATCGAGTGCGGCACGGTGTTCATTCAATATTTGCAGGGAACGAATGTACTGTTCCTGTACGATGTCGTGAATCACCTGATCAATCTTCTGAGCCGTTTCTTCGCTGTAGTTTTTCGCGCCGGCACCAACCGTGCCCATGTAAGCGTGACTCTGACTTTCGCCGTAAGCAATCGGCCCCAACTCGGTCATGCCCCAATCACACACCATGTGGCGTGCGGTGGTCGTGACCATACGAATGTCACCGGAAGCACCGCTGGTGATGTCGCCCATCACGATCTCTTCCGCCGAACGGCCACCCATACCACAACAAATCTGATTCAGTAGGCGGCGCTTTGAGTGGTTCAACAAATCCTTCTTGGGCATGAACATGGTTGAACCGAGGCTCTGACCACGAGGAATAATCGTAACTTTATGAACCGGCATGTGACCGTCATCCACCACCGCCTGCACTAGGGCATGCCCCGCTTCGTGATACGCGGTGATCTTGCGGTCTTCATCATCCATCAACTTGCGGCGTTCACGACCGAAGGAAATCTTGTCACGCGCTTCGTCGAGGTCGTTCATTTCCACGGCTTGTTTGTTATAACGCGCCGCGATCAAGGCACCTTCATTGAGCAAGTTGGCTAAGTCCGCACCGGAAAACCCCGGCGTATTGCGCGCCACGTGCTCGAGATTCACCTCATCGGAGAGAGCAATCTTCTTAGCATGCACCAGCAAAATTTCGTGACGTCCGTTGAGATCCGGCAAATCAATCGTCACCTGTCGGTCAAAACGACCGGGGCGCAGCAAAGCGGAATCCAGTACGTCTGGGCGATTGGTCGCAGCGATAATAATCACCCCTTCATGCCCATCGAAACCATCCATCTCAACCAACAGCGAATTCAGCGTCTGTTCACGCTCGTCATTGCCGCCGCCGACGCCCGCGCCACGTTGGCGCCCGACCGCATCAATTTCATCAATAAAGACGATACACGGGGCGTTCTTGCGGCCCTGCTCAAACATATCGCGCACACGCGCGGCTCCGACACCGACAAACATTTCGACGAAGTCAGAACCACTGATCGAGAAAAACGGCACATCTGCCTCACCGGCCACCGCCTTAGCGAGCAGCGTCTTACCGGTGCCCGGAGGGCCCATCATCAGCACGCCCTTCGGAATGCGACCGCCAATGCGCTGGAATTTCTTCGGATCCTTCAGGAAGTCGACCACTTCGCTGACTTCTTCCTTCGCCTCGTCGCAGCCTGCGACATCCTTAAAAGTTAGCGCGTCTTTGTCGCGGGTCAGCATCTTGGCCTTACTTTTACCAAAGCTCATCGCACCGCGACCGGCACTCTTCAATTGACGCACGAAGAGGAAATAAAGCAGTCCGATAATCAACAAGAAGGGAAGGAAGCTGATCAGGATATCTTGAAATGCGGTACTCCGGCGGCGCTCTTGCAGCACTTCACGAACCAGAAGGAAATCCTCCTCAGTCAAGCGGCCCTCAGCCGAGAAGTTGACCTTCGCCGCCACATTCGCATCCGAGAGATTCACATCATAGTTCGGATTATTCATCTTCCCAGTAATGATTGTACCGCCGTCACCGAGTGAAGGATCCGGCTTCATGACGCCTGCCCCCTTCTCGATTTCACCATCTTTCACTGCTTGCACCAGCTCACTGATCGTGAGCCGCACTAGATTCGCTCCAGTGCTGGGTTGAGCGAACCAAAGTGCGACAATGGCAGAAATTATGACCAACCAAATTAAGAGAACTTTAGGCTTAAAGCGCTCGGGCTGACCGTCGTTACCGGGATCTTTTTTCTGCGGCGTATTTTGCTGTACTGACATTTGCTCGTCAAAGTGGGTTTCTGTGTTCGTAAGTCAATCTAAGAGCCTGCTTCGTTGCGGCACTGATTTTCAGCACATCCGCAGGGGGAAGCCCCGGCACCCAAATGATCTCACCTTCGCTTGAGAGGACAACAGGCAGCAACTTTCGTTCCTTCACGGGGATACGACGGTCAATAAACCAATCTTTTAACTTCTTTCTGCCCGGAGCCCCAATCGGGCGAAAACGATCCCCTGGCTGCCAGCCACGCACTTCAAAGGCCTGCCCTTCTTCGACCGCAATATAGGCTTGCTGCTTCTCGTCGACCCCGCCGGTCAAGATATCGCTGCGCAAGGCGTCATTCAACTCAATCACCTCCGTCTCCAGCAAGGCTCCGGTCGAAAGAATCACAGACTCGCCGCCCTCAATAAAACACGGTTCCACAGTCGGTCCGCCGCGCGAATCGCGAACTGCTTCGAACTTCACCGAACGATCGTCCAGCACCAGATACACCGCACCCGCGCTCAAACGGTTCTTACGCTTGCCGTCATAGACCGCATCCATCAGTAAATCCATAGCCGGCGCGCTAACCGATTGAATCAAATCGTGCGCACTCAGCCATGCAGACAACGCCCGCCGGGTGAGTCCCCGCGGCGCAGCCCGCAGCGCCTTGCGATCCAGCGCCGCACTCGCCTTGAAAGCCTCCGGTAAATGCTCCCGAGCCAAGAAATCCAACGCCGTCGCATCTTCTTCCAATAAAAACCGTGAGCGCGCCGCCCCCGCCGAAACATCCCGCGCCAGCGCATCCATTAAATCCGGAATCACACGACGGCGCAGCGCATTGCGAGAAATTCCCATATCGTCATTGGAGCTATCTTCGCGCCAAGGAATCTCACAAGCATTCAAGGCCATTCGAATATCACCGGCACGCAAATGCAGCACTGGCCGGACATGCGTCGGATAGGCCTCAAACCGATGAATGGGCCGCGGTGCTGCCAAGCCATCTGCCCCGCTGCCACGCGCCAAGCGCTGCAACTGCGTCTCTAAAATATCATCCTGCTGATGGCCAAACGCGATACAACCGCAGCCATGCGCGTTCGCAGCCGTGCGTAGAAATTCCAAACGCAAGGCCCGCGCGGTCGTCTCCGTAAACGCCGCTTCGTTATCCGGCCGCTCCGCAGTCACGAACTCACAATCGAGCCGCCGCGCTAACTCCCGCACAAATTTGGCATCCAACGCCGAGTCCTCGCCACGCCATCGATGATTGTAATGCGCCACCACCAGCTCGATCCCCAGGACTTCCGCTTGCGCCCACAGCTGACATAACATGAAGACCGAATCCGCCCCACCCGAACAGGCGACCAACACGCGGGTACAGAGCGGCCCCGCCAACAGCTCGCGAACATCCGAATGCAGGCAGCGCCCCCCTAGCCGCGCATGCAACATGCGCGCAGCTTCAGACCAATCGTGCGGATGCGTTGAATTCGACATAAGATTTCTATAATTGGCTCTATTTTTAGATAATCCGCAAGCCATGAGGTCATCATTGTTCCATTTCTTACATCGCGCCAACAAACGCGCCTTGGTAAAGGCAGATAGATAACTGATAAGAAATCCACCCACGATCTCCCTCGCCCACGAAAAGGATCTCTATTGCGCCGCGTGCGCGATTGCCTAGCGTTTCAATTACGACCGACTGATGCCCATGCTCAAATCCTACAAATACCTTGCGTGCCTAGCCCTGAGCGTCGCAGCTTGCCTGATCGCCGAAGCGCAGCCCGCCGCAACCGGCACCACGCACTCACCGCGCTACGCGAAAAACTTCGAGATCACACATTTCGCCACGCATCGTATCGCCACGATTCGTAACCAACACAGATCGACCGCCACGCATCAATATGCACTGGTCCCCAAGGACGCGCCACTACCCGATTTGCCCGCGGACATTCCAGTCATTCGTACGCCAGTCGAGCGCGTGGTGGCGATGGAAACCGTCTACATCGGCTACCTGGAGGCACTCGGCAAACTCGACACAATCATTGGCGCGGCGACAGCCAACTACATTAGCAACGCAGACGTGCGTGCTGCGATCGAGGACGGCTCCATCCAAACGGTACAAAGCGGCGCCGCACTCAACATCGAGCGCATGCTGCTGTTACAGCCAGATCTCATTTTGACCAGTATCAGCGGCGACCCCGCTTTCGATATCTCCGCGAAACTCGCACGCTCGGGCCTGCCCGTGGTGCTCTCAGCTGGCTACATGGAACAACATCCCCTTGCCCGCTCCGAATGGATCAAATTCATCGCCGCCTTTTTCGACGCCGACGCGCAAGCCACAGACCGCTTCGACACGATCGCCGCACGCTACGAAACGCTGCGCCACACGGTACAGCAAGTGCAACACCCCCCCACGGTTTTTTGTGGGGCACCGTATTCCGGCGCATGGCATATGGCCGGTGGCGAGAGCTACACCGCCCAGGCCATCCGCGACGCCGGCGGCCATTACCTGTGGTCCGACACGGCTAGTAGCGGTGCGATCCCGCTCGACACCGAACGCGTGTTCCTCAAAGCCGCCCATGCCGACATTTGGATCAACCCGAGCTTCTATCAGAGCCGTAACGAACTGTACGCGGCCGACGCACGCTTTAGTAAATTCCACGCTGCTCAAAGCGGGTATGTGTTTAACAATACCAAGCAGCGCAGTGCCAGCGGAGCGAATCCAATCTGGGAAAAGGGCATGGTGCAGCCGGACGATGTGCTGGCCGATTTGATCAAAGTCTTCCACCCCGAACTCATGCCGGACTCGGAATTCATCTATTACGAGCAGTTGAAATAACTCGCGGGTGACGGCGATGCACAGATAGATACTGGACGGTCGCGTAGTTCCACGTTTCAGTTGCCCTTTTAAAAGTGATGTCCACTGCAGTTCCAACTTATCCTCCGCGCCGCAGCGCACTATTGTTCTGCGCACTGGGCTTCGCGCTGTTACTGCTCGCAGGGCTGAGCGCCTGCATTGGCTCGACCCCGCTCAGCTTGGAAGTCGTCCTGAAAGCCCTCGTCGGCGCACCAGACATCGACCCTGTGCTGCAACAAATCGTCATCGACTTTCGCCTGCCCCGCATCTTGACCTCCATTCTCGCCGGCGCTGCGCTCGCCACTGCGGGACTAATGATGCAAACGATTTTCCGTAACCCCTTGGCCGACCCCTTTGTCCTAGGCGTCAACTCCGGGGCCAGCCTCGGCGTCGCGATCGTGCTGCTGGCACTGGCACCGACAGGGCTCAGCCTCACCGCAGGGCTCGGCTTGTCTGGGCAAATATTTCTGATCCTCGCCTCCACCGGCGGCGCAGCGGCCACACTCTTTACCGTACTCGTGCTCTCTCGCAAGGTAGACATCATGTCCGTGCTGATTATCGGATTGATGATCAGCTATACGGTCGGCGCCCTGGTCAGCATTCTAATGTATTTCAGCATGGCCGAGCGCCTACAGTCCTTCCTCAGCTGGTCGTTTGGCGATTACGGCAACGTCAGTTGGGCACAGATGCGCGCCTTTGCCCCTGCGATCATTGCGGCACTGGCAATCAGTCTCCTGTTCGTCAAACCACTGGATGCGTTGCTCCTCGGCGAGCGCTATGCCGAAAGCGTGGGCACACGCACACAACGCGCACGCATCACCATCCTGTTGGCCGCATCGGTACTAGCCGGCACAGTCACCGGATTCTGCGGGCCGATCGGCTTTCTTGGCATCGCCGCGCCGCACTTAAGCCGTTATTTGTTCCACACCAGCTGCCACCGCGTGTTAATTCCCGCCTCGATCCTGGTCGGCGCGCTACTCTCGCTCAGTTCAGACTTCATCGCCCGCGGCCCCGGTCTCGACGTATCCCTGCCACTCAATGCCATTACCGCACTGATCGGTGCGCCGGTGATTATCGCCGCGCTGATTAAGCAGCGAAACCTCAAACGACTGTTCGGATGACTCCCGCACTCCAGACCAAACATCTCACAGCGACCAATCTGAGCATTGGCTACAGCGTCAAGGGCCAGAACACCTGTGTGGCCGAAAAACTCGAACTCGCACTCAATGCGGGCGAATTCGTTTGTCTGCTGGGGCCGAATGGCGCCGGCAAATCCACCCTGATCCGCACACTCGCGGGCATGCAAGCACCCCTCAGCGGCGCCCTTAAACTTCAAGATCAGTCCTTTCACAGCATTGAGCCGCGGGAGCGCGCGCGCATGATTAGCGTAGTGCTGACCGAAGCGCTGCCGCTTGGCATGATGGATGCCTACTCGCTGGTCGCACTCGGCCGCCACCCCTATTCGGGATGGCTGGGCGGACTCAACCACAGCGACAAAGCACGCATCGCCTGGGCCTTTGCAGCGGTCGGCGCACAAGGCCTCGAAGCGCGTCAAATCGGAGAATTGAGCGACGGCGAACGGCAAAAAATTTCGATCGCCCGGGCACTAGCGCAAGAAGCCAAAGTGATGCTACTCGACGAGCCCACTGCCTTCCTCGACCTGCCGCGCCGCGTCGAGTTGATGAGCATCCTGCGCACCCTTGCACACCGCGAACAGATGGGACTACTACTCTCGACCCACGACTTGGACCTGGCGCTCCGTTTCGCAGATCGGCTGTGGATTATCACAGCCGAGGGGCAATTGATCCAAGGCTACCCAGAGCAACTGGCGATGAGCGGCACGTTCGCCCGTGTGTTTGCCAATGAAAATTTAGACTGGGACGCCGAACGCGGTGCTTTCCGCACACACCCGCATCCCTGCCTCAAGGCACACATTAACGGCGAGGGCTTGTACGCAATTTGGACGCGCCGCGCCTTGGAGCGACTGGGGTTTGGCATCGCAGAGTCCGACGAGAAAAGTGCACTGCGCATCCAGGTTTTCGATACGCACGATGGCACCGAGTGGTCCGTGGCTAGTAATGGGAACCAGACAACGCACACGTCCATCGGCCAATTAATCGACTGGATTCGCGACGAAGACTGGAGTGTTCGCAGTGAACGCTAGATATCCAACTTTCCAGAATCCTCAAAGGAAGCATTGAGCGTAGAGGCTTTGCTTGGAGACTGTCTCAAAATTGCAGCGCAACGAATTCCCCATCCGATCTCGCGAGGACTGGAGGGACATCATCCCGATGTCCGGGCGTTTCCATGGCCATTTTTGATCGCCATAAAAAGAATATGTCGGTCTACCTTCGGACTCCGAGGACGGCGTCTCTCGACTAAAAAAATGAATAAATAGCCTGTGGGATTCGTTGTTGAGACAATCTCCAAGCAAAGCCCCTACACTTAAAGCCAGCCCTCCAACTCAATTTACTTTTTCGAACAATCTGGGCACGTGCCTGCATAGACAATCTCGCCACCGGTCACAACGAAGCCCTTGGGGGCATGCACCTGCGGCAACTGCATCGCCACAGGAAGATCGAATACTTTATTGCAACTGCGGCAGATGAAATGCGGATGCTCACTTTCGGCGGGCAACTCATAGCGGCGTGGCTGGCCGGGGAACTCCACCCCGATAATCTGAAAGGCAGCCGTCATCTCACGAATCGCACGATTGACAGTGGCCGAACCCAGCCGCGGAATCTGCTGGCGGCCCAGTGATAGGATCTCCTCACGCGTCAATGGTCGCGCCGCCTCTTTCAAGACAGACAGGATCACTTCACGCTGTTGAGTATTCGCCATTTAATAGGAGTCAGGAAGAAGGAATTAGAAGATCGCTGCTGCAGCAAAAAAGGTCTGAAACAAAAAAGGCAGACTGCCGCTTTCCCTTAAAGGAAGCAACAGCCTGCCATTATTTTTTAAACAAGAAAAGATTAGAAGCTCAAAGTCACACCAGCTTTTGCGCTTCGCCCGACACCGGGATATAATCCATCAGGCCCAAATGCTGTGGATACGTATTTTTTAT
>Ga0115569_10000882_pt1 | contig 23216 bp, 18 predicted proteins | sample COGITO_mtgs_1205_2_FD_87295 | JGI IMG/M metagenome (GOLD analysis project Ga0115569, IMG submission 87295) | Pelagic marine microbial communities from North Sea - COGITO_mtgs_120503 | ecosystem: Environmental > Aquatic > Marine > Epipelagic | place: Germany:Helgoland, sampling site Kabeltonne... | reverse complement strand
CTATCAAACCAAACATCCAGGATATCAAACACCTGCGTATAGTCTTCAGGAGCCACAATATCGCTCAAAAAGCGCTCTTTTGCGCCTTCGTGATACCAAGCATCCGCCCCTTCAGCCTCAAAAGCGTCCAATACGCGGGCGTTCACTTCGTCATTGCGCAGCAGATAATCGTCATCTGTGGGCAGGCTGCCGTTTTTGGTAAAACACGTCAAAGGTACCCCCCAGGCACGCTGGCGCGACAAGACCCAATCAGGTCGAGCTTCAATCATCGAATACAGCCTATTGCGCCCGGTCGTCGGGGTCCAAGTGACCAGCTCGTCAATGGAGGTCAGCGCCCGCTCACGGATGGTCTGGCCATATGTGTCTTGCCCGTCGTTGACCGGCTTGTCGACGGCGGCAAACCATTGTGGCGTATTGCGGTAAATCACAGGCGCCTTAGAGCGCCAGCTGTGTGGGTAGCTGTGCTTTATTTTACCGCGCGCAAGCAATCCACCCACTTCGGCGAGTTTCTCAATGATCGCGCCATTGGCATTGCCCTCTTTGCCATTGGGCTTGAGAATTGCCTTGCCACCGAAGAATGGCAGATCAGCGCGGAAACGCCCATCTTCCATCACGTTATAGGTAATCACCTGCTCCAACATGCCCAGGTCGCGATAGAGCTCAAACTCTTCCATCCCGTGCGAGGGTGCACAATGCACAAATCCCGTGCCTTCACTGTCGGTGACAAAATCAGCCGCGCGGAAGTCGCGGATGCCATCCCATTCGCCCTCACCGCCGTCAACACCATGCAAAGGGTGGAGCAACTGGATCTTCGCCAAATCCTCGGGCGTGATATCACACAGGCGGCGATACATCGACGGCTCAAGCCGCGCACGGCCCAAGACATCTTCGGCCAATGCATCTGACAAAATAAACCGCTCACCGATCCGCGCCCAACATTCCTCAGGCCGGCCGATTACCTCATAAAGCCCATAGAAAATTCCCGCACCATAGACCACGGCCTTATTCGACGGCATGGTCCACGGCGTCGTGGTCCATATCACAACTTTGGCACTGTCTAATGTCGCATCACCCGTGCCAACCACCTGAAATTTAACCCAGACTGTAAAACTTTCCTTGTCGTGATATTCGACCTCAGCTTCCGCAAGCGCCGTCTTTTCAACAGGCGACCACATCACAGGTTTTGAACCTTGATACAGTGTGCCATTCATCAAAAATTTCTGAAATTCCGCCGCAATCACCCGTTCCGCATGAAAATCCATAGTCAAATACGGATTTTCCCATTTGCCGGTGATGCCAAGTCGCTTGAATTCCTCGCGTTGGATATCAACCCAACCCGCGGCAAATTCCCGGCATTCTTGACGAAATTCGACGATCGGAACCGCGTCTTTATCTCGGCCTTTTTTTCGGTATTTCTCTTCTATTTTCCACTCAATGGGTAAACCGTGACAATCCCAACCTGGGATATAGCGCGCATCTTTGCCCATCATTTGTTGCGAGCGGACCACCATATCTTTGAGTATTTTATTTAGTGCGTGGCCAATATGCAGGTTGCCATTGGCATAGGGCGGCCCGTCATGCAGGGTAAAACTTTCACGACCGGTTTTTTCCCGCAACCGGTCATAAATGCCGATCTCTTCCCAACGGGCCAGCCATTCGGGTTCGCGCTTTGGCAGGCCGGCGCGCATGGGAAAATCTGTCTTAGGCAGATTGAGCGTATCTTTGTAGTCAGTTGCTTGCTCGGACATATCTCGTCTCATCTTTTATAAACTGGGGAAAGGCGGCGCGGTGGGCTCCAACGCCTATGGCCCGGCAGCTGCATTGTCACAGTGCCGGGGATATAATTCGTAGAATGATCAATATCCGTTCCATCTTACCCAGATTATAGGCCCCTCTGTGCCGCTGCACAACTGGCTTGACGCAGAGAGTTTGCCACAGGGCTGAAAAACACTTCAGCGCGTCCGATCCGACACGAAAACGCCCAAAAGCGCCCACTTCATGATGCCAGTCACGCTGAGTGATGCACCGGCTTGAAAGGCGAGGGGACGGCACAGCTGAATGGCCGCGATGCCGACGCGCGCGGTCAAAGCACCATTGATAACTCCTTCGCCGAATTTTCTGGAGAATTTGGCCAAAATAGACCCGCCTGCAAGCGAACTGATGAGATCATCACCAATGGCCACGGCCCCCGTTGCCATCACATGCGCCAAGACAAGACGCGTCAAACGCCAACTGCCGAAAAATCCTGATCGACCACCATATATTTCTGCAATTTTGCGGATCATCCGCAGATTCGTGATCAATGTTACGATCACATCCACCAAAGCCAGCGGCATCAAGGCGGTGAGGGTTGTCACCTACCAAGCCGCCGCCTCGATATTTTGTTTGGCTAAACGGTCCAACGGGGACCAGAACGCGCGCTCTGCCGCTTCCATCATTGCATCGGCATCAAATAGTTCTGCTTTTTGCTCTGCAAACCGTGCCGCATCCAAACGATAACTGTCGAGCTTTGCTGCAATTGCCAAATTCGCATCGGCGGGGTAATGGCAACCCCATGCCTCGATATGCTTTGAAAATTGAATATAATGGCCAGGGGTTCTATGGCTGGCAACGGCAAAATGACCTGCCCACCGTGCAAAATGCGCTGGAACAAGCCTTGGCACAGCTGGAGCCCGATCTGCCAAGCATTGCCGCTGCTGGCCGCACCGACACCGGCGTGCATGGGCTGGGACAGGTCGCCCATTGCGACATGCGCAAGCCTTGGGATCCAGTAAAGCTGAAAGGCGCACTGAACTATCATCTGAAACCCAATCGCATTGCCGTGCTCGATTGCCGGCAAGTGGATCCAGATTGGCATGCCCGGTTTTCCGCCATTGGCCGCGATTACCTGTTTCGGCTCGTCTGCCGTTCTGCTCCGGTGACACATGATGCCGGTTTAGTCTGGCAATCCAGACACCCGCTGGATGCAGAAGCCATGCGAGCGGGCGCCGCATTTCTTGTGGGGTCCCATGACTTCACCACGTTCCGCTCAACCATGTGCCAAGCAAAAAGCCCGATCAAAGCCTTGGATGTCTTGGATATCACCACCCACGATTACCCGCAGGGCCAAGAGATTCGCTTCCACGTCAAAGCCCGCAGCTTCTTGCACAATCAGGTGCGCAGCCTGGTCGGCACACTAGAACGCGTTGGCGCTGGCGCTTGGCCTCCCGAGCGGGTTGCAGAGGCATTGGCGGCCCGCAAACGCGGAGCCTGCGGACCAGTTTGCCCGCCCGATGGGCTCTATCTGGAACATGTGCGTTATGACGAGGACGTATTCAGCCCGTCCTAGTCATTATCATTCAAACCAGCCCCAGCCCCTCCAAGGCGGGAGGCATCGGTTTCGGGCACATAGGTCAATGCGGCGAAACTGGAGACCTGCTGCCAAATTTCCGGCGCCACAACACCACGCGACACCTCTGGACGCAACACCTCTGGTCCGATGAACACCACATCCGCCCCGTCAGCCGCAATCGACAGGCCGCGGGACCGCGCGAGCGCATTAGCCAGATCACAGGCCGCCATGCCGCACATACGAACCGGCTTCACTCCGAGAGCCGCCGCATCCGCACAGGCCGAAAAATCACGGAGCAGTGATGCCGCATGCACAGTCAAGCCTTCGGAAAAATCAAATTGCGCGGTTTTGATCGGCTGGGCCAAATGTGGCAGCAAAGCTTCCAAAGCATCCGGAGTTTTGACCAGCGCCACAGCCACCTCTTGCGCCTGTGCCATTGGAATACCGACGCCCCGGCACGCTTTGAGCACGAGCATTTGCAGCTCATTGGACGAAGCAATCACGGCGCAGACACCGGAAGCCACCAATCGTCGCAAGCATGCCCATCGGCCAAATCTGCTGCCAGAGGCGCCCCTTGCGCCAATGTTATCCGCGTCCAGAGCTGTGATTTCGGGTCAAATTTACTGGCCCCAAAAAACGACAATTTACAGCGTAGCATATCAATTGGCGCCATATCTGCGTCCACAAGATTATCGCGAATTTCCGAGTATTGGTTTTGAGCCAAAGCCTGCACCCGCTGCACGGCATAGCGATGCTCAGGAAATTGAGTCAAAAACTGCCAAATTGGACCGCTATGACCCGATAAGTCCTTAGCGAGGGCGTGGATGCGCCTTGCGATATCAAGTGGGCTTTCCCGATCAGCGCCCGGCTCCGATTGACGCTGCCCGATGCGCGGCTCCAACTTAGTTTCAGATACGTACCAAAATTGCGCGCTGGCTTGTGGATCTGTGAAATCAATCTCGGTTGCAAATTCGCAATGGGCCTGCAAAAGCGCGCAGAGCTCTTCACAGCTCATCTGTACCTGCAAAACAGGGTCAAACGGATTGGCCATGCACTCGGTCAGCCCATCCACCAAATCGCTAAACGGCTCGATCAGCCAGCTGACGGTCAATTCTTGCAAATCGCAGCTGCCGGCGCGGCTGCGCTCCAAAATCGCATCAGCGGCGCCGTCCTGGCATAGCCCGAACTCTGTCAGCCCCTGCGTAAGGTAAGCCCATTCCTGCCGCAGCGTGACAATCCGCGCTTGATGCATCGGGTCTGGGATATTCCACTCAAGCAAGTGTTGCGCGGCCCGGCGCGCCAAGGTCATCAACCTCTGTGCCGCATCTGCATCGATCTGCGCGGCGCGGACCCGCGCCAAAGCGGTCTCACGGCACATCATCCAAGAGTGCAGCAAGAGCGGATGAGACACCAAAAACGGCGCCATGCCCAAGCCTGTTGAATTACCAATACCAAGTTGCCGTTTCACCCGCGCCGGAAGAGGCGCCCCCCCCATGTGCTCGATCAAATCGTGGGTGAACGTGCGAATTAGCCAAACTGTGAGCATTTCGGCCATAAAGGGCCCTTCAAGCCCCGGCCTCTGCGCGACGTCGCGCCGATCAGCAATGCCAAACTTGCCATTGCCATAAACTGCTGTGGTGCGCATCAAATAGCCGATCTGATGGATCATCCCCATCGGCAAAGCACTGCCAGCACGCAGGGCGCTGACAATTTGCTCAAACAAGCGGACAGATTTATTGGCACGCGACAGGCACAGATCTTTTTGTGTGAACCTGCCCGCCTCTTGCAGGGGAGCTTGGCTCGACAGACGGGCAATCTCCGCAGCATCCGGCACGCCATCGTATAGCACAAAGGCGGCATCCCATGCCTCAGCAATCACCCGGTCAGTGCGCATATCAGGGTCTAGCGGCTGAGTGATGGCAAAGAGCGAGTAGCGGTGCCGGCCCAGTGTCACCGTGTAAACTGCCGTGCCATAGCCATCGCCATCAATCTGCCAATGCGGTCGGCTTACCTGGCTGCCATCCGCAATCAGACGGCGGGTCAATGTGCGTAAAAAGGACAGGCGCGAGGGAAACATAGACCCCATACGGCTCAACCGCATCACCTCATCGGCTGGGCGCAAATCACTCTGATCCATCGCAAAATCTTTCATGATATTACAAAGGCCTCTTGCCAAAAATTCATCCAATTGTCCCCCATCAGGCCCGCGACGTCTACCTCTGTCATGCCCGCCGCCAGTAGCCCCGGCGCCAAGCCAGGGAAATCGCGGTTGTCGCCAAACCAACTTGGGCAAGCGGGAAAGACCGCGGGCGGTGCAGGATGCTTGCGCCAATGGCCATTCCGCATCCAATTCACCACGCTGTCGGGTTGATCTTGGCACAGATCTGACCCAATTCCAAACATTCCAGCCCCATATCGTTGCATCATTTCCTGCGCCATTTCTGCGAAGTCAGTCAAGCTACAGTCGCTGCCACCACGCAGGTGATGCGGGTAGAGTGAAAAGCCAACCATGCCGCTGCGCTCAGACAAGGCTTGCAGCAAATCATGGTGCAGATTTCGCGGCGCGGGATGCCATGCATCTGGATTAGCGTGGGTCACGGTGACGGGACGCAAAGAATAATCTACCACATCCATCGCGGTTTGGTGACCCGCATGTGACAAATCAATGACCATGCCCACCCGGTTCATTTCGTTGACCACTTCACGGCCAAAAGCGGTAAGGCCGCTGTCATTTGGCTCGAAACAACCAGCGCCAAGGAGGGATTGCTGATTATAGGTGATTTGGCAAAAGCGAATGCCCAATTGCGCGAGGATCTCAACCCGGCCAATATCCGCCCCAATCGCCAAAGGATTTTGTAGGCCGAACAAAATAGCAGTTTTCCCCGCAGCATTGGCCGCCCGGATCTCTTCGCAAGTCACTGCGCGAGCAATTACATCGCTGCAATCCTCGAACCAACGATTCCAAACTTGAAGGTTTTGCACCACCCCAAGAAAGTCTTCATGGTATCCAACAGTCACATGGACAGCCGACAGGCGCCCGGCCCGCATTTGCTCAAAAACAGCGCGGCTTGGGGAAATATATTGGAGGGCATCTATAAGCATGCGCTAAGGGTAATTTATCGCAGAAAATTGGCAAGGTCTTGTGCGACATCAACCTTTGCAATTGCGCCATCACCCCAAAAGGGATCACATGTAGCACCTAACCATGTCGCCAATGGCCGTGCAACGGCAACATCTCCTCTTGATCACCTTCCAAAATGCGCCCGCCGAAGGCCAATAGAATCCATCAATCTGACGCGCTGTCATTTTAGAGGCCTGAGCACCAAGTTGGGGCACCGCCCGATCCCCCGTCGCGTGCAGATAGGCCGAAAGGTTGCGCAATGGCAGGACAACATTTTCCAAAACTGGAACCGCGCCCTCTGGGTTGGGTTTGGCCACCAATTGCTGAACCCCACCGCGGGTGAGACGCACGATGACCTTCGGATGAGACGCGGCGCCCGAATCCGGTTCGAAATCTTCAAGTCGCAAACCTGGCAGGTCATAGAGAAACCAATCGCGCCAGACCGGCCGCCGCTGGGCGGCACGCAACAGCTCCTGGCCCAATTGGGCAAGGTCCTCGCGCAGCCAATCGCCACGACCATTGGCTTCCAGCATCAAACTATGTCCCGGCGCTTGCAGCATCACCGAAAGCAGTCGCACCGCGCCAGAAGAGGCCAATTCACCTGAAAATGTCAAAAAGGAGGCATTCTGTTATAAACTGCTCATGGTATCGCCCCAAATTTAATAAAACCTCTTTGACCCGAAAAATCCTAACAATTGATTAAGGGCGTCCAGCGCACATATAGATTTGACCATTAAATTGCGCTGACCCGAGGATTCGCCACCAAGCATCCAAGGAATACTGTGATTTCACCAAAGTTGTTTTGACCTAAGGGAAAAAACATGGATAAACTGCCGCTATCGCGTTCTAAAGGTCCAGGGGCGCGGCCTGTCGTTCAATCAATGACACGGAAAATTAAAAATAAGGGTCAATAATTGGCAGGTGCCAATACTCATAACGAAGGGAAAAGAAATGTCTGATATCAACTATGGTGATCCAAACGCCACGCCTCCAATGGGGCAGGCTATCCCATTGGGATTGCAACACGTTCTAGCGATGTTTGCCTCAAACGTAACCCCATCTATCATCGTCGCCGGGGCCGCAGGTCTGGCCTTTGGTGGTGCAGAGCAGGTCTACCTCATCCAGATGGCCATGCTCTTTGCCGGTGTGGCAACTCTGTTTCAAACTGTTGGCATGGGCCCCATTGGCGCGCGTTTGCCAATCATGCAGGGCACCAGCTTTGCTTTTGTCGGTGTTTTAGCCGGTGTGGCCGCAACACAAGGCTTGAGCGTCGCCCTGACCGCCTGTTTAATTGCTGGTATCATACACTTCGCTCTGGGTAGTGTGATCCAGAAGCTACGCTTCATGTTCCCACCTCTTGTCACCGGTCTGGTGATCTTAGCGATTGGCCTCTACCTCATCCCCGTTGCGATTAAATACGCAGCAGGTGGCGCGGCAGATTTTCAAATGGCTGCTGAAAGCTTTGGATCTTTAAAACATTGGACTGTGGCCTTGACTGTCGTCGTCGTCTCATTGGCTTGTAAGTTCCTGACCAAAGGCCTAATTTCCAATGCAGCGGTTTTGATCGGCCTGATTGCCGGCTACATTGTCGCCATTCTCGCTGGTATGGTTAGCTTCGGCGGCGTTACAAAAGCCGTTTGGTTCCAAGTGCCGACTGTCATGCCCTATGGGTTCGAATTCAGCCTCGGCGCAGTGATCGGTGTCACATTGGTATCTGTGGTCTCAGCCATTGAAACTGTGGGTGATGCTTCAGCGACAACCAAAGCCGGCGCAGGCCGCGATGCAACCGATGATGAAATCGCCGGCGCGACCTATGCAGATGGTCTGGGCACAGCTGTCGCCGCCGTCTTTGGCGGCTTGCCAAATACATCCTTCAGCCAAAACGTTGGCATTGTGGGCATGACTGGCATTATGTCGCGTCATGTGGTGACAATTGCAGGAATTTTCTTGATCGTCTGCGGATTGATCCCAAAAATCGGGGCCGTCATCTCCTCCATGCCTCTGCCTGTTCTCGGCGGCGGCGTGATCGTGATGTTTGGAATGGTAGCTGCGGCCGGTATGAATATGTTGACCGAAGTGAAGATGTCGCGTCGCAACATGATCATTATCTCTGTGTCACTTGCTGTCGGTCTGGGGCTCAACTTGGTGCCAAGTGCTGTGCAATATTTGCCTGGCATCTGGAAAACTTTGGCAACCTCTGCCGTAGCGCCAACAGCTTTGCTGGCAGTGGTCTTAAACTTGATGCTGCCACAAGACGACTGATTAACAGCGTGAAACGCGACACCACAGCCCCTGCATCAAAAGATGCGGGGGTATTTTTATGGATCAATTTGAAGTGTCAGGTAACGGGCGGGAAGCGGAAGCGCTCAGCCACCACGGTCCAATCCATGTGGTTACGCACGAATTGCTGCGACGCCTCAGACGGCGGGTTGTAATCCCAATGCTCCGATGCTCCAGCCTGCATCGCCGCATTCAGCGCAAAACGATTTTTCTGAGTGGCCATCACCTTGTCGCGCAGTGCTGCACTGTCCCACCGCTGGGCAACCTCTTGTGCAAAGCCATCTGCTATAACCGCATAGGCTGGATGGTCGGCCAAGTTTTCAAGCTCCCAAGGGTCATTGGCCAGATGATACAGCTGCGCCGGATCACTGTCGCAATGAATATATTTCATATCGCCACGGCGGATCATAAACACGGGGTGACCGGTCATCTCAGCACAATATTCGCTAATGGCCTCCGAGATCTCATCATCCTCTCCCCGCGCCAAAGGCATCAACGAACGCCCATCCACAGGCATGCCAAACATATCTGCGCTTCCGCCTCCGATCTCGACCATAGTCGGCAACAGATCCACTAGAGAACATGCATTTGCGGTCTGCCCCTGTGCGACGCCAGGGCCGGCCATAATCAAGGGCACGCGCGCAGAGTGCTCAAAGAAGTTCATCTTATACCAAAGGCCTTTTTCACCCAACATATCGCCGTGATCTGCGGTGACGATGATGATGGTGTTGTCCAGCTGCCCCATCTCCTCAACTGTTTGAACCAGAGCGCCGATCTTGCTATCAAAATAACTGACATTGGCGTAATAGGCCCGGCGCGCACGCCGGACTTCTTCCGGCGTCAAAGGCTTGGAATAGGCCTCGATTCCCTCTAACACCCGTTGACCAAAGGCATCGGTTGCATATTCGGGATGACGCGGCAGATCAATTTCTTCATCGTCATAGAGATCCCACCACTCGGGCCGCGCGACATAAGGATCATGCGGATGAATGAAAGAGGCCACCATACACCAAGGCTTCGCCCCATCGCGGGCGTAATCAAATAGCTTGCGCTTGGCGGCAAATTCTACCTCGTCATCATAGTCAATCTGAAAACTGGCCATGGCTTGACCGCTTTCTTTCACGGTCTGCATGTTGTGATACCATTTATCAATCCGCTCATCAGCCTGCTGCCAATTGGGGGTCCAGGCAAAATCAGACGGGTAGATATCTGTGGTCACCCGGCTTTCAAAACCATGCATCTGATCTGGTCCAACAAAATGCATCTTTCCAGACAGGCATGTGCTGTAGCCAAGAGATTTGAGGTAATGGGCAAAGGTCGGGATGGAGGCGGCGAATTCAGATGCGTTGTCGTAGGCGCCAATCTTGCTAATCAATTGTCCCGCCATCAAGGAAAAGCGCGATGGAGCGCAAAGCGGACTGTTGCAATAGGCCGCATCAAATCGCATCCCGCGTGTGGCCAAAGCATCCAAATGTGGAGTTTTCACCACCTCGTGACCATAGGCACCGGTGAAATGTGGCGCCAGTTGATCGGCCATTATGACTAGAATATTCGGCGATGTCATTGCTGTGCTCCATCAAGTCAATTTTGTTTGATGTCGCGCAGTTTCAGCCTTGAAGCAATCCCAAAAACGGCACCGGTAGACCGCCGGTATTATGGATTTTTGCGTGCATCAGCAACCAACCGGGTGATTTCGTCAAAGCTCAACATGCCCGGCGCTGTTTTATCACCCACAATAAAGGCCGGCGTCCCAGTAAAGCCCAATTGTTGCGCCAAAGCATTGCTCAAAGCGATATGCGCTTCCACAGCCGGTCTCACCATATCCGCTTCAAGTTGGGCCACATCCATGCCCAAATCTCGCGCCACTTTGAAAATAAGAGCCTCCGTGACACGGCCTTCCCCATTCATCAAAGCCCAATGGAAGGCTTCATATTTGCCCTGCTCGCGTGCAGCCAAAGCAGCACGGGCCGCAATTACACTATCATCGCCCAAAATTGGCCATTCACGATAGATGACCCGTACATTTGCATCGGCCGCGAGGAGCGCCTGCACCGTCTGACCCGCACTCCGACAATAGGGACAATTATAGTCGAAAAACTCCACCACTGTAACATCGCCCTCGGGGTTGCCAATATTGGGGGCGTTGGGGTCGGATTCAAGCTGCAAACGCACAGTGTTGGCGCCAGATGCCGCCCGTTCCTTCTCACGCTGCTGCAAAATAGCGACCGCCTGCATGATAATTTCTGGATTTTCCAAAATCGCCTCAAGCGCCAGTTGTTTGATCTGGTCTTCCGTTACGTCCTGAGCTGTAACGTTCTGATAAAAAGTAAAAAATAAAATAATTGATAGAACCAAACGCATACTTTAATTCCTCCTTTTTTATACGGACTAGTTTGACAGAAGTCCGTCCAAAACACTAGCGATTAGTGATCCAGAACAATTAAAATCTGTTTATTGCGCGTTTTAGCCACCATCCATTCGTAATCGATGGTCTTTTTCCGCCAGCTAGTGCGATGACTTCGGGATTTATTAATAAAATGTGCCTACCGTAAAACATATGGTTTAGCGGGTATCGTATTGAAGATACGTAGAGGGCTTATCTATAATCCGATTGCCAAACACTCGTCTAAGAATTAAACGTGCCACAGCGTATCCCACGCTACCTATTCATTGGACCAATGATATGCGACTACAAACTTTGACAATTGAAAATCGAACAATTGGTCCACAAGAACGGCCATTACTTATAGCTGAAATCAGTGCAAACCATGACCGCGATCTGGATCAGGCCTTGGCTTTAGTCGACATTGCGGCAGATGCGGGCTGGGACTGTTTAAAATTACAAACTTATACTGCTGATACTTTAACCATGCGATCAAGTCATCATACCATGAAAATTGATCCAATTTGGGGCAGTCCTACCCTTTATGACCTTTATAAAGCTGCCGGAATGCCTATGGAATTTCATCAGCCATTGTTTGAACGTGCCCGTGAACGCGGTCTGATTCCGTTCACTTCGATTTACGATCCACGTGATTTAGATTTTATCGAAACACTAGATTGTCCAATGTATAAGATAGCCAGTTTCGAAATGACATTTGATGATCTTCTGGCCACGACTGCGCAAACTGGTAAACCTATTATTCTCTCAACTGGAATGGCGACGTTACCAGAAATTAACCACGCTCTCGAGGTGTTAGATAAAAATAATGCAGCAACGATTATCTTATTGCATTGCTGCTCATCATATCCAGCACCACTCGACAGCATTAATTTAAGTGCGATGGCAGAAATCGGAAATCAGTTCAATAGATTGGTAGGTTTTTCGGATCATACAATTGGATCTATTGCTCCTTTGACTGCAGCTGCTATGGGAGCCGTTGCTATTGAAAAGCATTACACTAATGACCCTACCCGTGCAGGGCCTGATCACCGCTTTTCAGCCACTCCACCAATTATGAGGGATATAGCAAACGGTGTAAGTGACATCATGACACTTCGTGGATCGCCAATCAAACAAACGACGAAGGCTGAAATGGTAAATAAATCTATTGGCAGACGTTCTGCATTTGCAACAGCAGACATTCAAAAAGGGCAAAAAATCACGTCAGATCTATTTCGTTTTATTCGTCCCAACGCAGGGATACCGGCGAGTGATCCAACCGCACTAAACGAAAAGCACGCATTGCATTACATCCCCAAGGGCACACCCATCCGATACGACGATATCAGTTAATATGCGTGGGATAATTACAATACGATTGGCAAAACTAAGTGACGCTAAGAGCTTATTTTCTTGGAGAAATGATCCCGATGTCCGGGCAGCTTCGGAACGAACGAAGCCACTAATTTGGGAGGATCACATTAGTTGGTTAACTCACACATTGCAAAGTACCACCGAGCATGTATTTATTGGAGAACACGAAGGGCTTCCAATCGGCGTCGTGCGCTTCAATGTTGAAAGTGATCATGCCGTGGTATCACTTGCTGTTGCCCCTGCTGCGCAAGGGAAAGGTTTCGGTAAATCTTTGTTAACTTTAGGTATAGCTCAAATAGGGTCTATGCCCATTCGTGCGCGCATTCGCAGTGATAATGTAGCAAGCCGCGCTTGTTTTGCAGCTTGCGGTTTTGTGGAAACCGGCCAGGATAAAGATTTTTTTTGTTACAATTATTTTCGTTTGACATTTGAAAGCATCGTTCCGAAGGACGATCATATAAGCGCACTTTATGAAGCCCTTAAATTGCGCAGACATACAATTAGCCACATCAACTTACCCACCTTGGAAGATCATCAGGAGTTTATTAAAACACACCCTTACAGAAGCTGGAATTTTGTTTTCGTAGCAACTGAGTGTGTTGGTAATTTTTATTTGCAAAACGATAATTCGATCGGTGTACATTTACTCCCAGGTTTTGACCATATACTGCCTGTTTTGCTTAAACAAATTTTGTATGAATATAATCCCTTGCCCGAGATTAAATCTATGCGTAACGCAAATTTTGTTTTGCATGTGCCTGTCGGAGATCATACTCGGCAGGCTCAAATGAATGCCAATGGACATACGCCTTTGCAAATCACTTACACTCTTCAAAAGGAGCAAATATGAGTATTTGTATTATCCCCGCACGCGGTGGATCAAAGCGTATCCCACGCAAAAACGTTAAACTCTTTTGCGGAAAGCCAATTATCGAATGGACCGTAGCTGCTGCGCAATCTGTTGGCATATTTGAACGTATAATTGTATCGACGGATGATGTTGAAATCACGGAGACTGTAATCCCGATGGGTGTTGAGGCGCCGTTCCAAAGGCCCCAGCACCTGTCAGATGATTTTGCAACAACCATTGATGTAATGGCGCATGCAGTCAACACTTTGGGTTTGGATAATGATTGCGCCGTATGTTGCCTCTATGCCACCGCCCCATTTTTACAGCCAGAAAAAGTGGCTATTGGTCCAGACAAGTTAAATCATGCAGACTTTGCGATGTCGGTGACAAGTTATGCCTTTCCTATCCAACGGGCTTTGCGTGCTAAGTCGTTGGATCAGATAGAGATGATAAATCCGGAGCAGTTCTCAACGCGCAGTCAAGATTTAGAGGAGTGTTTTCATGATGCGGGTCAATTCTATTGGGCAAAGGCTAGCGCATGGTCAGCTGGGAAATCTATTTTCGAAGGCAAAGTAGCAGGTATACCGCTTCCACGGTCACGGGTGCAGGACATCGATACGCCCGAAGATTGGGAGCTTGCTGAGGCAATGTTTCGCTCACTAGGTTTAGGCTAACTATGCGGACCCATTCCAAACGCCGTGAACTCCCGATCACAACACGGATTGCCTATTTCATATATCAAATAGCCTATCATTTAGCACTGCCTCTATCAGGTCTTTTTGCTTTATGGCGCGCGCGAAAAGAACCAGGGCATCTGTATCACATGAGTCATCGTTGGGGACTAGGGCCCGTTGGTGTTAAGGGCGGGGTATGGATTTATGCAGCATCGCTAGGAGAAATGAACGCTGCACGTCCTTTAGTGCAGGAGTTTCTAAACGATGGACATCATGTCCTCCTAACACACCTGTCACCAGCGGGGTTTGATCGAGGCGTGCAGCAGTTTGGGAATGACCCGCGGGTAACCCACCTTTACGCTCCATTCGATTGTTTCTGGACAGTGCAGTTGTTTTTACGACGCGCTAAGCCAGCCTTTGGTATTGTTTTGGAAATTGAAATTTGGCCAGCAATGCTGATCGAAGCGGACAGATTGTCCATTCCAATGTTCATGGCGAATGGCAATCTTTTAATGAATCGCATGAAACGTTTGCAAACCTGGCGGCGACACGGACTATATCTGTACCGTCTATTCGATCATATATTTACACGATCGCAAGATTATGTAGAGCGCTATATTGCTACCGGGGTGCGTCCTGAGGCCGTTTCTACTACCGGCGAATTACGCTTTGATACGCAACCGGATTCAGCTCTTCTGGATTATGGTCGCGATCTACGTCGCACTTGGAATGCAAACTTTACTTTCATGATTGCGTCTTCCGTAAAAAGTGAAGAAGCTATTTTACTAAAAATTGTCACAGATTTTCTTCAAGCAGCACCGCAAGCACGTGTAATATGGGTGCCGCGCAGCCCACAGCGATTTGACGCTATTGCCAAATTATTGAAATTTTGTGAAATTCCCTGCACGCGCCGCAGCCAACTAATCGATAGTCTAAATTCTGAAAGTAAGGTACTCATAGGGGACACACTTGGTGAAATTGACTTGTACCTGGGACTTGCGGATGTGGTTTTTGTGGGTGCAAGTTTTACTGATATGGGCGGACATAACATTATTGAGCCTTTGTCTGCTGGATGCCCAGTTATTATGGGGCCCTCTACCTATGGAGTCGACTTTGTTGCAAGGCCTGCACAACAAGCAGGGGTGTTTGAAACCTTTAAAACTCCACACGCCATGTACACTCACCTTCTGGCTTTAAACAAAGATCTGCCAAGCGTTCAGATGAAGCAAAAAAAGGCTAAAGCATTTGCGTCACTAAATAGTAATACGGCTAAGCTCATCGTCAAAAATATCAATAAGCGGAATAATCATACTAATGGTTGATGATAGAAAAAAAATACTTCTGATCGTGCCACACATGCCAGCGTTTGATTCATGCGTGCCTTTAATTATCCGCCTTCATAAACGAGGCAAGGTTGATGTGAAAATTATCATCAACCACAGACTTATAAAAATTGACTCAAGAATTAAACAAATACTAGAAGCATCGGGAGTTTCTTATGTGGTCAAATCTTTCCTCCAGATAGAGATTTTTAGCTGGCTACAAATTGCACGTTCAGATTTTATATTAACCCATTCCGACCCAATTGCTTACGGCGGCAAGTTTCGTCCTAGAGATACATTCATAAAAAGGTTGAAAAAAAATGTTATTTTTATTCAACATGGCATGGTGCAGCAGGGTCTCCAAACAAAGGGAGAATTGCGCGATGTTTGGGATTATTATTCACAAACTCTCCTAATATGGGCAGACTTACCAAATACAGCGACAGATTTTCTTGCCCCAGATGTGGCAGATCGATTGCATGTGACCGGCATTACAAAAACCAATTTACTTGGCACTTGGCCAAACCAGGATAAACTTGCCGCAGAGCTATCAAAATTTTCTCGCCGAGTTTTAATATGTCATAATTTTGGCTTTGAGGCGGAACGTTACTCGGATCACATGTTTGAAAAGGCTTTGAGGGTTTGGACAGCAGCCGCGCAATCACGCCCCGATATTGCTTTCATACTGCGAAGTCACCGTGGGAAACGGCGCAACAATATTGAACAAAAAATTGCCAAGGTGTGCATCGATTGTCCGAACATAATTCGATCAGAGCGTCACTATGGCATTATGGCTATGGCAACAATTAACGATGTTATCGCATTAGCGGATTGCGTGATCTCTCATCCTTCTACCACTATTTTGGATGCAGTTTATGAAGGCAAGCCTGTAGCTGTAATGAATAGCTTTCAGCCTATGTTTGAATGTCTTCCCAATGTTGATAACCTGGACGACTTTACCAAATTCATTGAGGATGACACCGCACGCGAGCAAAACAAAACTTTGCGAAAAATTTATGGCAATGTGTCAGATAACCTCGACAAAGCTGCAAAGATCGTAGAACAACAGATGAATAAAACAAGAATTTAAGTGTGAGAGGATAGCGCCATGTTCGAAAATTCAAACATCGTGGTGACTGGTGGCACTGGATCTTTTGGCCATGCTTTCGTGCCTAAAACACTCGAAAAATACAACCCTAGAAAGATCATCATCTTTAGTCGTGATGAAATGAAACAGTGGGAAATGGCCAAACTCTATGGCGGCGATCCACGCGTACGTTTTTTCATTGGTGATGTTCGAGATCGCGAGCGGCTGTACCGCGCCTTTCACGGTGTTGATTATGTGGTGCATGCAGCGGCTACCAAAATTGTACCCACTGCCGAATACAATCCGTTTGAGTGTGTGAAAACTAATATTAACGGAGCAATGAACGTTATTGATGCAGCGATAGATTGCGGTGTAAAGCGGGTTGTTGCGCTTTCTACTGACAAAGCATCGTCACCAATAAACTTGTATGGCGCAACAAAATTGGCTTCTGATAAATTGTTCGTGGCCTCAAACTCATATGGCGGTGAACACGGCACGCGCTTTGCGGTAGTCAGATACGGTAACGTGATGGGATCGCGCGGTTCCGTCATCCCATTCTTTATTTCAATCAAAGATAAGGGTGAATTTCCAATCACCGATGCACGCATGACTAGATTCATGATTTCCCTGGACGAAGGGGTTAAGCTGGTATGGCAAGCATTTGCAGATATGGAAGGTGGAGAAATTTATGTGAAAAAAATCCCATCCATGAAAATTACAGATATTGCGACATCAATTTCGCAAACCACGGTCCAAAAAATTGTTGGTATCCGACCAGGGGAAAAATTACATGAGCAGATGATTGGCGAGGAAGACGCTCCGCACACCTACGAATACCCTGAACACTTTAAAATTCTACCTGCGATCAACAATTGGTCGTCAAGTGCGGATCGCATCAAAGATGGCATTAAAGTACCTGACGGATTTACTTATTCATCTGATAATAACCCAGAATGGATGCAGCGCGAAGAATTAGAAGCTTGGATTGCTTGCAACGAGTCCAAAATTGGATCTATCTAATGCGTATCATTTGGTGTCCGACGGGTCGCGATCTTTGGTTTGATTTGGCCGTCAAAATGCAGAGCGAAAGCCTTGCCGAAATTGTAATGTGGTTAGGAGATGATCGGCACGAAAAAAAGGCTATAACGCAATTTCCAGGCGCCAAAGTATTATCACTGGATGCTACACGTTGGCAAAATCAGACAGTGCCCCAGACTTCATCAGCGCAATGTCGTAAGTCGCAATTGTGGCTGGCCAATGACTGGTATCCGATACGCGATATCGCAACAAAACTTATAGACCGTGATGACAAAGAAGGGCGGCTTAGTCCACTAGAACGCGAGGCTTATCTACACGAACTGATATTTTGGGCAGTGAGTGAAATAGAAAACCTAAGACCTGAAGCCATTGTATTGGCTGAAGCCGCACACTCAACGCAACAGTATGTCTTGCAGGCAGTCGCGCGCGTGATGGGCGTCAAAGTATTACACTTCGTGTCCTGGCCAATTTTACCCGGGTTAGAATTGCGAACATCGGGTGAAGGACCACGTGAGTTCGCTGACCAGGTTGCGGGTGAAAGGACATCATTTTTGGTTTCTGCTTTTGCAGAAGTAGATGCGTATATAAAGAAGTTTAAGGATGGCGACTATGGTTTTGAGCCCAGATATATGAAGCTCCAATCTGATGCAGCTCATGCAGGCGAGGGTAGGCTGTTATCATCTCTAATACGTAAATTTTTTTCAACATTGCGTTTGCTATCTGGTAAACATCGAAAATGGGCAACCGCCCGTAAAGCTCTAATTCATGCCCAATCAGTGATAGGACAGTCGAAGACTGTTGGAGCTAAGCCGTACGTTTATTTTCCGCTGCATTATGAACCCGAGCGAACAACAACACCAGACGGTGCTATGTACCGTGACCAACTGCAGGCGCTAGCCCTACTGCGTTCAATTGTGCCAGATGAGGTGGAGATCATTGTTAAAGAACATCCTTCAACCCATAACCAGAGAATGCTGGGGCACTTGGGACGCCACCCGCGCCATTACAAAGCACTCACTCGAATTGCAGGTTTATGCCTTTTGCCACATACTACTCCTTCAAACCAGCTACTGTCCGGCTGTGTTGCAGTGGCAACAATCACTGGTACTGCAGCGTTAGAGGGCGCTATATTGGGCAAACCGGCGCTCTACTTTGGCAATCCATGGTATCAAGATTGTCCCAATACACTTCGGTATGATCAAAAACTGACATGGAAAGACATTTTGCAATCTTCGAGTTCGAGCTTGGAACATATTCGTGAGTGGTTAGTTGCAACACTGACCTCGCATGTGGTTCCCGGCACAATAAATCCAAGTAACGAAAGTTATTTCTCTAATTGGTATACCAACGACACATTTAGAACTGAGGAATTTGATTGCATATTCAATATCTTAAAAAAAGCATTGCTACAACAAGTCATAGAAAATAATCAGAAACAATCACTAAAAGTGAACGGAAAGTAAGTGACAAACGACCCTTATATACCCTACGGACGGCAAGACATATGCCAAGATGACATCGATGCAGTAGTATCTGTATTGCGTTCTGATTTTTTAACTCAGGGGCCGCAAGTTCCAGCTTTTGAAGCCGCCGTAGCTGCACACACGGGCGCTGCTTATGCCGTTGCAGTAAATTCTGCGACATCCGCTCTCCATATTGCCTGCTTGGCTTTAGGCGTTGGGACTGGGGATGTCGTTTGGACAGTTCCAACAACCTTTGTAGCCTCAGCAAATTGTGCGCTTTATTGTGGCGCATCAGTGGATTTTGTTGATATTGATCCAACACGCTACACAATGTGTCCAAAAGCATTGCAAGCAAAGTTAGAAACTGCGTCCCAGTTACCAAAGGCTATAATACCCGTACACCTCTGTGGCCAATCGGCAGATATGAAAGCTATCTCTGAGATCGCGCGCAACTACGGTATTTCTATCATTGAGGATGCTAGCCATGCGATTGGCGCAACATATGAAGGTGAACCTGTAGGGGATTGCCGCTACAGCGAGATCACTGTTTTTTCATTCCACCCCGTAAAAATAATAACTACAGCTGAAGGTGGTCTGGCAACGACACAAAATCAAAAAATCGCTGAAGCTATGGATTTGGCTAGAAGTCATGGTATCACACGTGATCCCACACTCTACGAAAACCCAAATCTGGGATCGTGGTATTATGAACAGATCAGATTGGGCTTTAATTACCGCATGACTGAATTGCAGGCTGCGCTTGGCCTGACGCAAATGCAGCGACTTACAAAAATTGTAGACCGCCGCACCGCGATTGCTGCTCGCTATGACCAAATACTAGCCAATTTTCCAGTGCAACGGCCAATACAAGCTCCATCCACAGGCTCCAGCTGGCATCTCTACGTAATACAAGTCCCTCAAAATTATCATTCGCAGATATTTGATGACCTAAAAACAGCTGGTATTGGTGTGAATTTGCATTACATCCCGATCCACACACACCCGTATTACCGCAGCATGGGATTCAAATTGGGACAATTTCCAAATGCAGAGTCATATTACAGAAAAAGTATATCAATCCCATTATATTTTGGCCTGGAGGAGAAAGACCAAGATCGAGTCTGTGCTACTCTAGAGCAATCCTTATTAAGAATTACGTAGTGAACAAACATGATTTTACGCACAATATCACAAGTTGTTTTATTCCCAGGTTTGATGTGTTCAATAGGCCCACCAACCACTTTCCTATTAAAATAGGCATTGACGCATACCAACTTATAGATGGCCTCTATAAAGTTATATGAATGCCCCCAAAGTCAATAGAAAGCGTGGCTACGCTAACAGTGTAACACTTTGGTTTAAATTATGTAACTCATAACTTTAACTGTACTGTAGTCGTTAAAATAATCAAAGTGGATGCCTAACTTCAGCCATTCTTATTGAAAAATTTTCCAAGAGACTGGCTGTGCGTTTGAAATGTGTACCACTCACCGTCCACCAGATCGGTAAGAGGTGGTCCTTGTTCTTCGATCACTTTGCAGGCTGCGAAGTCAAGCCCGTTGTAAGCAAGTCCTCCCATGTGTGATAAAGGCCGGCTATAAAGCCTCCAGGACGTCAGCGGCGCTCATTTATGCGCCACATGAACAGCGAGAGTGCCTAACGGGTATATTCATCTACCACGGTCAGCATTTTATAAGGCCGGTTATTACTCAACTTGTCGTGTCGGAAATCGATGGCACACATATGATTAGGCCCATTGGGGCGCATACCTAATGCGTAATAGGGTCTGATCCGATTGCATTGCTTGAGCTAAATTTAATCTGACGTTACCCTTATAATGTCGTATCTAATAAAAAAATAGGCGCGTTTCAAATCTTAATTCCTGTGCCCACCAACGAAACAATTAATCCATTTTTTTTGAAATCACCAAGAACTATATAGTCCACACTAAGGCCAATGATAGCATTGGCGTCCAACCTAATTGCCTTAGCCTTAAGCTCGAGCATGGCCATTTCGATTGCATGTTGAAGAAAATCAGATTTTTGTTCCGGCTTTTTACGCAAAAAATTCCATACACGTTTTGTGACTGGAGTTCTTTTGAATTCATAGTGAAAATCAGTTGTTATTACCCCGCAGCGCGCCTTTATCCTTATGTTTGTGGTGTTTTCCGTTGTAACCAACATGTCCTGAAACTTATTGAACACATTTTCAGTAGATCGTTGAGTTGTGGACATGCCCGGATCTTTGGAGGTTATTATTTTAGTTTGCACTCGTTGTTTCACATGGCAAGTAATGCATAACCCATTGTACTGAGAAGCAGCCTGACTTTCAGCATAACCCATCGAAATAGAGCACTCACGACACTTTGCCAAATTCTTTATCCTCTCCAGAGCATTTAAGGATGTAGACTTTAATAGACAATATTCATGTGTTTAACAAAAGATTTCATCCTCTAGAAGCAGTATAAATCTATCGGGTCATTTTTTCTATCATATCAGAGTTAGTTTGCATCATCCTTGCTGATCCGTTAAATTGTTGTTGTGCCCGGATCATGTTTGTCATTTCCGTTGTGATATCAACATTAGAACCCTCAACATAGCCGGTCTCTAAATTGCCAAAACCTGACGAGTTAGGAATACCAATAAAAAATTTACCTGCGAGAGCCGCAGGCAAATATTTACCATCACCTAATTGTTTCAAACTGTTTGGATTTGAAAAGATAGAAAGTGGAATGGTTCCTACGACCGTATCGTCACCCCGCCCGAATGCAGCTAGAATATTGCCATTGCTTTCAATTCTAATGCTTGAAAGTGGCTCCTCGTTTTCTTCAATCGGAACCTGAATTTTTTCCAGTGCAGTCGCATCCAATTCTTCCAGATCCGCAGTGACACCGCCCACAGCAGGCAAGCCCAGAACAAAATCTCCATCTTCAGAGACCAAGAAACCTTCGGAATCGAGAGAAAAGGCTCCATTTCGTGTTAACTGAAAACCTAACTCACCATCTGCTAGCTCAACGTCTGCGTCTGCAGGGCGCTCTGTCATAAAATATCCGTTGCCCACAATCGCGGTATCTAACGCGCCGCCCATTTCGATTAAGGCACCTTGCGCATCACTGCGCCTTGTATGTTCAGCATTTGCACCATTACCAACAAGCGCTCTCTCGACGCCCCCTACAGTTCTACCAATGTAGAATTCGGAAAACGAAACGGAACTTTTTTTGTAGCCTATAGAATTTGAATTGGAAATATTATTTGAAATCATTGACAACTCCTGCATCGCAGTATCCATGCCAGATTTAATTATAGAAAACATTACTTAAGCTCCTCTTCTGGTATGTGAGAGCAATTTTTGTGCCAGAGCTAAGGAAAATATTAGACACATCAATTACGCAGTATATGTATGAAGGTCTATCCCATGAAGTCGAACAAATTCTTACTGCTTAGTCGGGAAAATGTTGCTTGCGCGGCCTCTTTGTTGGTCAACAATTCCTGAAGCTTAGTAAGTAACTCTGCCATATCTGCATCTTCAATTTTGGAAATATCTTCACTTAAGTCAACCAGGGTATTTTGCGTGCTATTAACAAAATTTTGAGCTGTACTAGAAGCCACACCCAACTCTGTACGCTTTGATATGAAATGTTCAAAAACATTGTGCAGTTTATTTTGAACGGCTAAATTCGATAGTGAAACTGGCAAAATTATTTCATCATTTGTATTTGAGCCAACTGTCTTTTGCACCCCAATCGATTGATCTGTTGTATTAGGCAAATCAGTAACAAAATTTGAGATTTTTAGGTCGATACCATTTCCCGAAAGTCTGATTTTATTAGCTGAAGACACCACTGCAGTTATACCTGACGCAGAAGTATGTGCGTTTATCGCAGCAACCAGCCCATTAAAATCGTTACCATAAACATGGGCTTTAATATTATATAATGCGCCATTAGCTGAAAGATCAAATTTATATTCGTTCATTTGTCCTGAAGCAGGCAGTACTACGTCCACAGCTGCTCCGTTTGAAAGCAAATTTGAAGATACTCCTGATGGCATGTTATGGTCGAGGCTTCTAGAAAATTCATCAAGAGCTTCAAATATAGAGAATTTTTCATTTCCGGAACCTGCAGATAGAAAAACTTCTCTGCCAGAAAAATTTTGTCTTAAATCGCTACTACGCGAAACTTGCAAAGTTTTGTTAACAGCTGAACCTACGTAGTTAACTTCACCTAAATTATTAATCTCAAAAGGTTTAGCTACCACTGACGTACCAGAAAAATACCCGTTTCCAAGAGCATCT
>Ga0115569_10000879_pt1 | contig 23261 bp, 20 predicted proteins | sample COGITO_mtgs_1205_2_FD_87295 | JGI IMG/M metagenome (GOLD analysis project Ga0115569, IMG submission 87295) | Pelagic marine microbial communities from North Sea - COGITO_mtgs_120503 | ecosystem: Environmental > Aquatic > Marine > Epipelagic | place: Germany:Helgoland, sampling site Kabeltonne... | reverse complement strand
GCGCTCTCGGGCCCGTCCTTCGCCGCCGAAATTGCGGACCAACAACCGACGGTCGTCACGATCGCCTGCCGCGAAGAGGCCTTCGCGATCTCCGTGCAAGCAACGCTCTCAACTCCTTGGTTCCGGTGTTACACAAACCACGACATCATCGGCGTCGAGATTGCTGGCGCCCTCAAGAACGTAATCGCGATCGCGATTGGCATGTGTGACGGCATGAAGACCGGGCACAACGCCCGCGCCGCACTCATGACCCGCGGCCTCGCCGAGATCACTCGGATCGGCGTCGCTCTCGGAGCAGAACCCGAGACCTTTCTAGGTCTCGCCGGCATGGGCGATCTCCTCCTGACTTGTACTGGCGACCTCTCGCGAAATCGCCGGGTGGGCCTCGGCCTCGGCCAGGGACGAAAGCTCGACGAGATTGTCGCCGAGCTTGGCGAAGTAGCGGAGGGCGTTCGCACAACTCACGCCGCTTGCCGTCTCGCACAGAGCCTGGGCGTCGACGCCCCGATCGCGAACCAGGTCCGTATGGTTCTGGACGGGGAGAAGAGCCCCGAAGAAGCGGGAAAGAGCTTGATGACGCGCCAGCTGAAAAGCGAGCGGGATCAGACACGCGCTCGGTAGACGCCGGCAGCGCTCGACTCTATCGGCGCTTCTACTTGCTCCCCATTTCGCATCTAATTGCTTTAGGAGAACACATTCGCAAATAAATTCTCACCTCGTGCGAGGACGAAACCCCCTGGAATCGCTAGGTTTCAGTCATTCTGAAAACCGTTTTCGATTTAAGTTGGCGAGCGCGAGTGAAATTCCGCCTGCCTCACCCCAATGACGCTGCCCGCCCCTGATCGCCCCGCGACCTATGTCCCAACAGACGATCTCTCAACCTCTCATATCTCACGCGACTGAATCCCACTCGACCGGCTCCCAAGAAGAGACCCTCGACCGGATTTCCCGTGGTGCCTTCGTGCGCGTGGTTGCCGTGGATGGCGGCGACGCGATCGCGCGGCGTCTCGATGATCTCGGACTTCGCGTCGGCGTCGAGGTCGAAGTCATTCGCCAGGCGCCACTCGGTGACCCGACCGTTTTCGAGCTGCACGGGTATCAACTATGCCTGCGACGCACAGAAAGTCAGCGCGTTCGCGTGAGCCCCTCCGCACCCTCTTCGTCCGAAATAAACAAAGCGGGCGCCGCGTCATGAGCGCCTCAAGTCTCGAGCCGACTGGCAATATTTTCGGACTCGTCGGCAGCCCGAACGCAGGCAAAACCACGCTCTTTAACGCGCTCACGGGAATGCGCGCCCGGGTCGGAAATTATCCCGGGGTCACCGTCGAAAGACGCGAAGCCAGCCTCCCCCTCGATGGCATCACCTCCACTCTGATCGACCTCCCCGGCACCTACGGACTCGAACCGATCTCCGCGGATGAAGCGGTTGTCGGCGATGTCCTCGAGGGCCGCGTCGAAGGCATCACCCCCCCGGACGCCTTGATCGTCGTCGCGGATGCCTGCTCGCTCTCCCGAAGCCTGCCCTTTATCGGCGAATCCATGCACCTTGGCCGGCCCGTCTGCGTCGTCCTCACCATGCTCGACGAGCTGGCGGCGCGCGGTGGAAAGATCGACCTCGAACGATTGGAAGCAGCCCTAGGCGTCCCAGTCGTGGGCGTCGTTGGCCATCGCGGCCGCGGACTCGATCGCCTCCGAGAAGTCCTCACCCGCCCAAACGAATGGTCCACGCCTGCGATCCTGCCGCCCGAAGACCGCGCCGAACGCGCTGGCTGGGCGGATTCAATCATCTCGCACGTGATCGAAGAGCGGCCAACACGACATCAACTAACCGAACGCGTCGATCGGATCGTGCTCCACCCGGTCTGGGGCTCACTGCTCTTTGCCGCAGTGATGGTCACTTTCTTTCAGCTGATCTTCAGCGCCGCCGGTCCCGCTATGGATTTGATTGACGGCACGATTGCGAGTCTCGCAGAAAGTGCCCGCGCGGCTCTTCCCGCAGGCGGATTCGCAGATCTCGTAGCTGACGGCTTGATCGCCGGCGTCGGCTCCGTCGTAATCTTCCTGCCCCAGATCGTCATTCTCTTCTCACTCCTCTATCTCCTCGAAGACATCGGCTACATGGCGCGCGCCGCCTTCGTAATCGATCGCCTAATGGGTCGCATTGGCCTCGAGGGGCGCGCCTTCGTCGCCCTGCTCTCATCCTACGCCTGCGCGGTCCCCGGCATCATGGCCACCCGAACGATCCCGTCACCTCGGGATCGCCTCGTCACTATTCTCGTCGCGCCCTTGATGACCTGCTCCGCACGACTGCCGGTCTACGCCCTCTTGATCAGCGCCTTCGTTCCCGACGAAAAAGTCTGGGGCCCGATTGGATTGCAGGGCCTCGTCCTGCTCGGGCTCTACTTTGGAGGTGCGGTCGCCGCGCTTCTCGTCGCCGCCTTCTTCAAGAAGACTTTGGTACGCGGCGATGGTCTGCCTTTCGCCATGGAACTCCCGACCTATCGCTGGCCGACTCTCCGGGTTTGGGCGAGTCAGGTTTACGAAAGTGCGTGGGCGTTCTTGCGGCGTGCCGGCACGATCATTTTGCTCGCTTCGGTCGTGCTCTGGGTGATGCTCTCGTATCCGAAGGTCGACGCGCCGGCAGGCCTCGATGCCCAAGCGGCGGCGGCTTACTCCCTTGAGCGGAGCGCAGCGGGGCGTCTCGGCCATGCAATCGAACCTGCGATCGCCCCTCTCGGCTTTGACTGGAAGATCGGCGTGGGCCTGATCGCCAGCCTCGCCGCTCGGGAGATTCTCGTCGCGACCCTCGCCCAGATCTATGCGACCGAGGGCGGCGACGATGAAACCAGTCCGTCTCTACGGGACGCCCTGCGTGCCGATACGCATGCGGATGGGCGACCGGTCTTCGATGCGCCGACGGTCGGAGCGCTGCTCGTCTTCTTCGTTTTCGCGCTGCAGTGCACCTCGACGATCGCCATCATCAAGCGTGAGACGAATTCATGGCGCTGGCCGGCCTTCGCGTTCAGCTATCTCTTTGTCATGGCATACAGCGCAAGTTTTCTGACGTATCGCGCGATCTCGTGGCTGGCCTGATCTCGGGTACCCTCCGGCTATGACTATGCATTTGATACGGCCTCATCTCTTGCTCACGCGCTCTTGCCTAGTGCTTCTCGCTCTAGTCTTTTCATTGGGCACCCTGCCCGGATGCGCGGCACGAACCGTTCGCCACTCGGTCGTGAAGCAGAATCTGATAGAGATGGATCTCGTTCGCGAGGTCAAGATCTTTAGTCTCGTCGAGCAGGACTTTGAGCACCCCACGATCATCTCCGTCCCGCGCCTAATGAATATTCTGAACGCGATCGAAGTCGAGATGAAGGCCGACAAGACTGGCGTCATTCGTCAGCCTGCCTTTCATGAAGAAATCATCGAACAGACCGCTGCGGCACTCGCCCAGGGCCTCGCCGAAGCTTCGCCTAACGAAGAAGTTGGTATCAAGTCGATCCGCAAAGAGCGGCGCCTGGGCGTCTTCTACCAAAAGTTCATGACCTCCTTATTGGCGCACGTAAAGGACGGGCATCTCTACATTTCGATTCGGCGTGTCGACTGGCTGGTTCCCCAAGCCGCCGAAGACGGAAAACTCCCCGAACCTGGGCATCATCGGAAGGATATGGATTTCCGTGTCGTCAGCGGCGATCCGATCTTCTTCGCGGGGGTTCAGGACCTCGAGATCGATTGGCGAAACGACGTTTTCCGGAAGGCCTTCCAGTTACCCGGAAGCACGAAGGGCGAGAAGAAGCGACGTGAGGTGCTGGACTCAATTCCAGTCCCAAAGGAAGAACTCTCTCCGAAGCAAAAAAGAGAAATCGCGATCGATCAACTGACGCCGGAACAGCTGCGTGCGCTCGCCGACCTCGAAGAAGAGCGTCGCGGCGGCAATATCACTGAAACGGCCTACCAGCGCGCGCGGCGGCAACTACTCCGCGAGCGCTAAGCCCTTCCGGCCCGCCCCTTATTGGTCATCCCTAATCTTCCTAATCAGGCCGAAGAACGATCCGTCGATTGAGGGGTCTACCCCCTACTTGTTTGCCACCGATCAGCCGATGGAGAGCGAGTTGGTGGCGAACTTCGCGACCGCCGGGCCGCCAGTCTCATCTAATGATCACCCCACACGATTTTTCACCGCTACCTTCGGCCACCTTTCTTCAACTCACACCTGATTGCGTTGCACTCATAATGTCGCCGCATGAAGGAGACCCCGTTCGATGACGACTCTGATCCAGATCCTAGGCATCGCGATAATGGCCATCATTGGCTTCCGCATACCCAAGGGCAAGACCCGTACACGCATCTTCACGCTCCTCAAAGCGTGGATCACTGTGTTCGCATTTTGGATGCTCTTCAGTCACCAGATCGATGGGGTGAGTGTTCTTCAGCTGATCATGGATCAAATCGAAAGGATCGACGCAGCGACGTTCTGGACTTTCGTGTTAATTGCAACGGGCATAAAAATTATCGGCATGCTCTCGTCGATGTACCGCTGGATCCTGATGCTGCGTGGGCAGGGCATCGTTCTCCCCTTCCGACACATCTTCGGTTCATTCTTGATCGGCCGCTTCATCGGCACGTTCCTGCCCTCGACCGCTGGTCTCGATGGATACACGCTCTTTGATGCCGCGCGCTTCTCCGGCAAGACTGTTGAAGTAACCGCCGCGAAATTCGTAGAGAAAGTGTGCGGCTTCTCCGGCGTCTTCATGACCTTCCTCGTCGCACTGCCCTTCGGAATAGGCATCTTCGGCGACAGCGCATTTCTCTTCGCATCCATCTCCATCCCGATCGCGCTCGGTGTGATCTCGGGCCTCGTCGTGGTCCTCCTCTTTCCGGGCTTCGTACAGTGGATCCTCGAAAACGTCCCGGTCCCGGCGAAGGCGCGTATCAAGGGCCTCGTCACCCGCATTTCGAATTCCGCCGCTGCCTATCGCGGGCATCCGCGCCTCGTCTTCCAGATTCTCTTCCTATCCTTCTTGGTCCACTTCACAACCGCCGCCATGTATTACTTCACAGCGCTTGCAATCGGCGCCGATGGCGCAGAATTCTGGAAGGTCACATTCGGTTCCGCCATCCAGATCTTCGTCACCGTGATCAGCCCCTTCACGATTGCAGGTGAAGGCATCCGCGAAGCAGCGCAATTGGTGTTGCTAGGCGAGCTTATCGGCCCGGCGGAAGCAATCGTTTCCGCGGCGCTCGGATTCTGGGCTGCTGAAGCACCCACCATGCTCGGATTCTTCTTCTGGTGGGCACGTGGCGAAGACTACAAACCAGCCTTTGCCCGAGTAGACGGCGAACAGGTTGACTACGAGGCCGCAGCGATCGCTGCCTCAAGCCTCGAAGAAGATGTCGACCTCGAAGCCGGTGAAACCGCTGCGACGCCTCTTGGCGAGCGCATGTGGCGCGCACCCTCTGCCGGCGCATTTGCAGGCATTGCCGCAGGTCTCGTTATAGGCCTAGGCGAAGCGTTCGTGATTTATAGCGGCGGCCTCGGCACCGAAAGCCAGGTCTTCTGGTTCGGCCCCTTTCTTTGGGCCACCGTGCTCGGCGGACTCTCTATTGTCGGCGGCATCTTCCTCGCGACGCTGCCCATGGACAAGAAAGAAATTGGTCATTGGGTTCCGCGTCTAGGATTTGGCGCCTGCTTGATCCCCTTCGGTCTTTTTGTCGTGCTCTTCCGACTGCGGCGCGATGTGTATTTGGAGCAGATGCCGCCCCTCGGCGTAATCCTTCTCGTGCTCGTCGTCGCAAGCGTGTTGCTTGCGCTGATCCTCGGACCGATGCGCAAAGTGCTCGAGCCATTTGCTGAACGGCTCACAACCCCACTCGCGCCGGTCGCGCTTTATATAGTTGGTGTGTTTGGACTCGGCGGTCTTCTCTCGGTCGCGCTTGCTCCGGCTGCAATCGAACAATCAAGTAGCGGCGGCATTGCTCCAGGCCTCAAGTCGAAGCCGAATGTCTTGCTGGTAATGGTCGATACGCTGCGCGCGGACCATCTATCCTGTTACGGCAGCGACCTAAAGACGCCGAACCTGTGCCGTCTCGCGGAGGATGGGACCACCTATCAAGGTTTCTCACATGCCTCTTGGACGAAGCCTGCGACAGCATCGCTCATCACGTCAACGCTTCCGTCGACGCATAACGCGATGTCGAAGCCCTCTTCGCTTTCGCAGGACCTCGTGCTGATCCCGGAAGCCATGCAAGAAGCTGGCTACACGACTGGCGGCGTCGTCTCGAACGTGAACCTCGCGGAAAGCTTCGGCTTCGCCCAGGGCTATGACGACTACTACTACCTCGCACCCGACTATCTATTTGGCTCCAAGGAGTCGAGTTCCAAGCTCATCGTCTATCAATTGGCGCGCACGCTTATTCTCGGAGTCTTCGGCGGCGACGCGACCTACTTCAACGACTTCTATCAGGACTCGGAAGTCGTGAACGGCGTCGCCTTTGATTGGCTCGACAAGCGCAAGGACGAGCGCTTCTTTCTCTTCCTTCACTACATGGACCCCCACGATCCCTACCTCGAGCATCCCTATAACGGCGTCGGTATCTCGCGTGCATCCATGCAGGAACCCGAGCCGGAAATGGCCGAGCGACTCCACGAACTTTATCGCGGCGAGATCGAATACCTCGACGAGAACTTCGGCAAGCTGCTCGCGAAGCTCGATGCTGAAGGCCTCTACGACGACACCGTCATCGTCCTCACCGCCGACCACGGCGAAGAGTTCAACGAACACGGCGGCTTCTGGCACGGCCTCACGCTCTACGACGAACAGATCCATGTTCCGCTGCTCATCAAATGGGCTAAGGACGGAGAACGACCGAACCGCGGCGCCGACTCTGGCATCGCTCGCCTAATCGACGTCGGACCGACGATTCTTGGAACCGCGGGAATCGAAATCCCTGAAACGATGCAGGGCATCGATCTGCGAACGCCCTTCTCGGCTCGCCTCGAAAAAGACCAACAGGTCTTCTCCGAAGAAGACCATGAAGGCAACGTCCTTTGGTCCCTTCGAACGGAGGATGAGAAGCTCATCATCGCCAACGAATACAATCCGCGCGGACTTCCCGAGCGCGAATACTTCGACGTTTCTTCGGATCCGTTAGAGATGGACGGCTACTCGGATCCCGACGCCGAAACCCGTCTCGAAGAGCTCGCCGAATTGCAAAGACTCGCCGCAGAAGGCAAGGCGGTTCAAGGCGAAGACGTCGAAATGGATCTTCCGACCTGCCAGCGGCTCAAGGCTATCGGCTACGTCGAGGATTGCTCGCACCTGAACTAACTAGATTGTAATTGCTGTGGCAGTCACTGGCGGGGGAGGGTTCATTACCTTGAATCGACCGGCCCTTCGAACGGTGTGCCTCTCACTCACGGTCGACAGGCTTCGATTATTCGGGTCATCTAAACCGGAATGGCTGTGATCAGAAACTAGGGTCGACTTTCTAGACCGGTCCCAGATAGTCCGCGTCCTCGCCCACGAACGCCAAATCGGCATCCAGCTCGACCCGCGAATCCTCGGCAAGGCGTTCGTCGTTCATGTGGTCGTTTTTAAGGGCACTGGGCTCGACGGCAACGACGACGAAAGTTTCAGAAACGATTATGTCTGGGCTACCGGGCAAGTGCGAGATGGCAGGTCACGAGCCTCGTTCAGCTACTCGCTCGATACGATGCGTTCGGCGCGGGTGATTTGGATCGAGTTCAGGATCGAGATTTCGCGATCGCCTCGGTCAATCTCGACTTCACGAAAATCATTTCGCTTCGACTCGAGCCTCGCGTGCCTACGCGGCGCGTTGGCCCTTCCCCGGGCGGCGGCGTTAATCTAAACGCGACGATCTAAATGACCTCAAACGCAGAGACCTAGCTTAAATACCTAATAAGGGCCCCAGCTCGTGCATCGAATCGAGCCGCGCAAGCGCACCCGGAAAATTCGCGCCCTCGGTCAGTTCGTTCGGAATCACGACGCACGCCATGCCCGCTTCGGTCGCCGATGTGAGTCCTCGCTCAGTATCTTCGATCACGAGACAGCGCGCCGGATCGACCCCCATCCGCTCCGCCGCCAACTCGTAGGGCTCCGGGTGAGGCTTGTGATGGGTGTAGTCCCCATCCGCCAATACAAACTCGAAATAGGGCAAGAGCCCCGTCTGTTCGTGGATTAATTCGAAATGCATGCGGCCTGAACTGGTCACTATGGCCGTGCGTCGCACGCCTTTCAGGGCCGCGACTGTCTCTTTGACACCGTCGAGAACGCTTATGCCCGCGCGAATCAAGTCGGCATAACGCACTTCGCGAACAGCGCGCATTTCAAGGATCTGTTCGTCGCTGATCCCTTTAGCCGACACCATCTCAAAAACTGTTCGCCCTTGGCGCATAGTGAGGTCGTGATAGACCTCGGTCGAGAGATCGACCCCGACCGTCGCCAAAATCTCTTTCGTCGCCTGCAGGAAGAGCGGCTCGGTATCTACGAGGATGCCGTCGTTGTCGAAGAAGATCGCGTCGAAGCGTTCTTTCAAGTGCCTGCCTTTGTCGAGCGATTCGCGTCTTTGCGCGGCGAAAAATGAAAGCAGTGCCCTGCCAGCCGCAGGGCTCTGGTCCTAATGCTATTCGTCATCTTTTTTGAGATTGAGCGACGCCGAGTTCATGCAGTAGCGAAGCCCAGTCGGCTTGGGTCCATCGGGAAAGACGTGACCGAGATGCGCATCGCATTTCGCGCAGATTGATTCCCTTCGCGTCATACCGGCACTGGTATCAACATTCTCCGCAACCGCCCCTTCCTCAACAGGTTGAAAGAAGCTCGGCCAACCCGTTCCCGACTCGTATTTCGCTTCCGAGCGGAAGAGCGGGTTGTCGCAACATATGCAGTGATAGGTACCCGCGCTTTTTTCGTCCCAGTAGCGGCCCGTAAACGCGCGCTCCGTAGCGGAACATCGAGCGACCTGGAATTCCTCGTCGGAAAGCTTCTCACGCCATTCCTCGTCGCTTCGTATCACCTTGTCTTCGTTCGACATATCTCTTTACTCCTCAATCAAAATTCACGCGCAGTGTTTCGAGCTCTTGCTCGTCCGCGTTAAACGTCATCCAACGAAATGCGGATCGCATTGCCTGTCGCTTCGAAACGAACCACCCGAGGATTTTCGTTTTCTTCACGAAAGCGCAACTTGAGAATCATCAACGAGCCAAGCCCCTGCGCACCTACACCTTCTTCGACGCCACCGGGCCATGCCGCGGTTATGGGCTGGCCCAGCAGACGCCACCAGGGATCTTCCTCGTCGAGAGAGCCGAGTCCCTCGGGCAGTTGCTCCCGGGACTCCAGTGGCTGCACGACCAGGCCCGCATCCGTAGGAGCGATCACCATTCGGCCGACATCAAAGGTCAAAGCCAGCACGCCAACGCTTGCTCCCGCTCGATCAGCTTCTGCACGCAGGATCTTTCCGCGCGCTTCCGCCGCACGCTCGAGAAATTCGAATCCGGTCTCGTTCGCCATGGCGAGTAGTCTACACTCGTCGGTCCTCTAGGAGAACTCTTTGCCCCGCAAGACGATGCTCCCCCCGGACGCCGACGAACTCAAACTCGTGCGGCTCGACGGGCTCGCCGTACGAAGACGTCGCCACGACAATGGCTGGTCAGCGCGCCAACTCGTCCAGGCGATCGAAGAAGCCAGCTTTAACGCAAGTGGGCTCCGCCGCACCCTCACTCCGAACCAGATTCAGGCTGTCGAGGAGCGGGAGGAGCGCATCGCCTACGGTGAACTCCTCTTACTCGCCGATGGCCTCGGTTGCGATCCAAGCGATCTGATCGCCGAAGGCGAAATGTCGAGCAAGCGACCTCGCGCAGGGCTCCACTAAACTTCTCCCGCGGGCCGGCAACAGGCGTCTCCACACCCAAATCACCGTGACGACTTCAGATCCACCCGCTTTCACCTGATCCCCTCCGAATCGCCAAAAGGACCCACAACTCATGGACTACGTCGAACCCGAAGATGCACAGCAGCTCCCGGGCCTACGCCTCGCGCTCACGACCGGCGTCCCGGGCCCCTGGAGCGAAGCCGCCAAGTCGATTTTCCATGTGAAGAAGCTCGATTACGTACCGGTCCGGCAAACTGCGATGGACCCGAACGATGCCCTCGTCGCTTGGACGGGCTACCGAAATGCGCCGCAAGCGATCCACGAGGACAGCCCCGCCCGAATCGGCTGGGAAGAAATCCTCGCCCTCGCCGAACGCCTCGCGCCCGAGCCCTCCCTCGTGCCCTCGGACGAACGAGAACGCGCCCTCATGTACGGCCTCTCCCACGCGCTCTGCAGCGAAGACGGCCTCGGCTGGAACCGCCGGCATCAACTCCTGGCCCCCATGCTCAGCCTTCCCGGCGCGGAATCGAATCCCGCCCTCGCTGGCGCAAATTTGTTAGGCGACAGCTATGGCTGGAGCACCGAGGCTACTGCACACGCGGATGCCCGCGTTTGCTCAATCCTTGGGCTCTTTTCCGAACAACTCGCGAACCAGAAGGCAGCCGGGAGCAAATACCTTGTGGGCGACTCACTCACAGCAGTCGACATCTACTGGGCCGCTTTTGCCGCGCTGCTGCGGCCGCTTCCGCCCGAGCAATGCCCCATGCCTGAATCGCTACGAGCTGGTTACGGCGGAACGACGCCGGCGACGGATGCGGCGCTCGACGAAGCGCTGCTGGCGCATCGAGATTTCATCTACGAGACCCATCTCCAGCTACCGCTCTCTTTCTAGACGTCGCCGATACAAGACCTGAAGCGTTCTCCGCTCAAGCGATCAGCCGTTAGTCGAAAGACCAGATGCCGCATCGCGTCGACGCAACGAGCGATTCGGATAGCATCGTCAGGAATTCGTCACGCGACCATTCCTCCGCACCGAACCTTTCAAGATGCTCCGTCGCGACCTGGCAGTCTACGAAAGCGAACTCCCATGCTTCCAGCTGCTTAACAAAGGTTGTGAAAGCGATCTTCGAAGCATCCGGCGCATGCGCAAACATCGACTCGCCGAAAAACGCATTCCCAAGCGAAATGCCGTAAAGGCCACCAACAAGACGCTCTCCCGCTCCTTCGGGGTTTTCCCATGCCTCCACGCTATGCGCAAATCCCAACTCGTGAAGCGTGCAGTAGGCCTCGACCATCTCTTCCGTGATCCAAGTCCCGTCTTGATCCGGACGTGGCGTATCGCGGCATGCCGAAATCACCTCGCGGAATGCAGTGTCCATAGACACACGGTAGGGAGCCGCACGAAGTCGTTTTGCGAGAGACCGGCCTACGTGAATATTTGACGGGCGCAGGACCATTCGCGGGTTCGGCGAGAACCAGAGAATTGGATCTTCGTCGTACCAAGGAAAGACGCCCTGGGCATAGGCCGCAACCAAACGCTCGGGTGCTAGGTCACCTCCGTATCCAAGCAGGCCACGATCGTCAGATTCTCGTGGGTCGGGAAACGGAAACGCAGCCACGACTTCCTCGATCAATTCGCGTGTTGAGAGTTTTCCAGAAGTGCTCACCGCGTCGCGAACTCGATCGCGTCATCGGGCCAAGGCTCGACCGCTTCGATCGCCGGCAAAATTTCGTGGACTTCCCCAACCGACTGCCAGATATCGAGATGCTGCTCGTGCATGAACCGCTCGGAGACACTGCTTTCCATTAGGCGGAAGAGCGGCTCATAGAACCCGTCCTGGTTCAAGATCACGATCGGGTGCGTGAAGATGCCAAGCCGTTTCGAGGTGATCGCGTCAAAGAGTTCTTCGAAGGTTCCGGACCCGCCTGGAAGCGTCACGATCGCGTCTGCTGTCTCGAGCATCAGCCGCTTGCGTGTCTGCATGTCGTCGACCAAGGTCAGCTCGGCCAAGCCCTCATGCGCCCATTCCAGCTCGCGCATGAAACCCGGAATGATCCCAACGACTTCGCCACCCTCAGCCAAAGCGCCATCCGCGACGGCTCCCATGGAGCCTTTTGCGCCACCGCCATAAACGAGGGTGTGTCCGGCTCGTGCGATCTCGCGCCCCAGCTGATCCGCTGCCTCGTGAAAATGGGGCTTGCAGCTCGTACTCGAAGCGCAAAAGACGAGGATGCGACGATTCTTGGCCATAGAGCCCCTCACAGCCGCGAGACATTCCGCGGAGTTGACGCCTTCTGGCATCGCCCGTAGGTTTGCCCTTTCAGGTTCGAATTCAAGGGGTTGATTTCAGGCAGTTGCAGACCCTCGGACCCCGATGGCGTTTTCGCCGCGTGTCATGCGCGAGCGCCCCGCCCGGGTCCCCCCGAGTTGCTAAGTGCCACTTCTTGATCATATTGAGTTGAAGTCCCGTTCTTTCGCGCGCTAATGCGTGAGATCGCTCGCGCTTTTCGTGAGTCGATCTCCCGTATTTTCGCAGCGTTTCCTTCCAACCCGAGGGAGCGCGAGAAGCGAGACTCTCCTGCAATCTGGTCAGTAGAGAGAATCCATGTCCGATCAGAACGACCTTCCGGAAGAGCCCAGCGACCGCGGGAGCGCGACGAGCTCCGTTCACGCAGGTGAATTGCGCCAGCAAGAAGCCAATGCGATCACCACTCCCATCTATCAGACCTCGACATTCTGGTTCCGCAACTCCAAAGAAGTCACGGACTACCAAGAAGGCAAAAGCGACCGCGAAGAATACGGGCGCTACGGCAACCCGACCTGGCGCGCCGTCGAGCGCAAGATCAGTGCCCTCGAAGGTGGGGAAGAAACCGTGCTCTTCGCTTCCGGCATGTGCGCCGCCACCACCACGTTCATGGCCCTACTTGAAGAGGGTTCACACCTCATTGTCACGAGCGATTGCTACCGCCGCACGCGGCAATTCATTGAGCAGTTCCTCTCACGCATGGGCGTTGAATGGACCGTCATCGAACCGTCGAACCTCGACGCGTTCCGAGATGCCATTCGACCTAACACAAAGATCTTCTTCACCGAATCGCCAACGAACCCGTACCTCCGCGTCATCGACGTTCCCGCCTTCACCGAGGTCGCCCGCGCAGCCGGCGTAATGACGATTATCGACTCGACCTTCGCAACACCGGTAAACCATCGCGCGCTTGACGACGGCGCCGACCTCGTTCTGCATAGCGCCACGAAGTACCTCGGCGGACATAACGACCTGCTCGCCGGAACCGTGACGGGCCCTCGTGAGACCATCGACCCCGTCCGCAAGGCCCTCGGCGTGCTCGGCGGCATCATCGATGCCCATGCTGCATGGCTGCTGCTACGAGGCATCAAGACCCTCGACATTCGCATGGCTCGGCATAACGAGAACGGCCTTGCTTTGGCGACCTACCTCGAGACACATCCGAAAATTAAGTCGGTCTTCTATCCCGGCCTTCCGAGCCACCCCGACCACGAAGTCGCTCAGCGCGTCATGAAGGGTTTCGGCGGTGTCGTCACTTTTGAGATCGAGACAGACCTCGAAGGCGCGATGCGCTTCATTGATTCGACTCAAATACCGTACCAGGCGCCAAGCCTCGGCGGCGTCGAGAGCTTGATCGAACTGCCCGTGACCATGTCCTTCTGGGACAAGTCCAAAGAAGAACGAGCGCGCCTCGGCATAACGGACACGCTCGTGCGTTACGCCTGCGGCATCGAAAACTCCGCCGACATTATCGCGGACATCGAACAGGCCCTCGCAAAGGTCTAGCGCGGGACTTCAGTCAATTCGAGTGAATTGCCTGGCGCCCCGCACGCATCAAGGAGCCCTCAGCGGTCCATCACCGCAGGCGATGACAGCGCGCCCCGCGCGCGTATCAAAAGAGCCGTGCTTGTTCCGCTTCCGGCTCCGGCAACGATTGTTCCATCGCAAGGAGTCGCGCTTTTAGCCCCAACCCGCCGGCATAACCCTGAAGCGCGCCGCCTCGGGCGATCACGCGGTGACACGGGACGATCAAGGGGATCGGGTTTGCGCCGTTTGCTGCACCGACTGCTCGCACAGCCTTCGGATTTCCGATCGCGTTGGCGATGTCCGAGTAGGCACAGATTTCGCCGTAGCCGATCTTCGAGACGAATTCGTATACCGACTTCTGAAAGGGCGTCGCGCGCATGTCGAGCTCAAGCTCGAATTCACGTCGCGAGCCTTCCGCATATTCCATGATCTGGTCGATGTACACGTCGTTAGGTGTACGGCGATCAATCACCTTCGCGCCCTTCGCATGGGTCGTGCACCAGCCGCCAAAGCCGCGACCGCTTTCGTTGGGCAGCTCGATATACGCGAGCCCCTTTTCGCTGCTAGCGATCCGAAGAGCGCCAATGGGAGTTTCGAAGCGAGAGGTGAAAAGGGTTTCCATGGGATTTAAGTCTACCCGACGGCGCCTCGCTTCGTGACAGGAAAAACCCTAATCGTTGCCGCTTTCGGATGTGGTTCTGTGCGGGTGTTGTTCGGGTCTTGGCGCGGCGCCATATTTGCGCAAACTCACGCTGGAGATTCTTCGCTTTCCGCGTCAACTACGGGCGCAGCCAAATCCGCCTCGCTGATCTCCAAACGCTTCACCATCTTCTGAAGTGATTGCCGCGGAATCCCCAAACGCTCCGCAGCACCGCTCTTGCTACCCACTTCGCGGATCGCGCGAATCAGCATGTTCCGCTTCAACCGATCGACGGAACGGTTCAGGTCCCAGTCGCCGATTGGCGCATCTAGTTCGCCTGAGAGCGTGACCGCAGCGTTCTCACCCTGTGGGTCCCGACGTGAAGCCCCCCCGCGCACATGCTCGGAGAGGTCGTCGAGCCCGATCGTTTCATCTGATCCCGCGAGCGCAGCCGTGCGTTCGATCTCGTTCGCCAGCTCACGCACGTTCCCCGGCCATTGATAGGCAACGAGTCGATCCATGGCGGCATTCGAAAACCCCGTAAACTCGCGCTTCATGCGGCCACCCACATCATCCAGAAACTGGTGCGCCATCGCGGGGATATCTGAGCTTCGCTCGCGCAAAGGTGGAAGGGCGATCTCGACCACGCGGAGCCGGTAGTAAAGGTCTTCACGGAAGAGCCCATCCTCGACCATCTTCTTGAGATCGCGGTTCGTAGCCGCGACGACGCGTACGTTGACCATCCGCGTATCCGACGAGCCTAGAGGCCGGATCTCGCCGTCTTGGAGCACGCGCAGAAGCCTCACCTGCATGCCCGGCTCGGTCTCCCCGATTTCGTCGAGGAAGATCGTCCCGCCGTCCGCAACCTCGAAGAGCCCCATCTTGTCCGCGTGAGCCCCCGTAAACGAACCCCGCTTATGCCCGAAGAGCTCGCTCTCGAGCAGCGTTTCGGGCAGCGCACCGCAGTTCTGGGCCACAAACTTCTTCTCGTGACGCGGTCCTGTGTAGTGAATCGCGCGAGCGATGAGATCCTTGCCGGTCCCCGTCTCGCCGGTCAAAAGCACCGTCGCGTCCGTCTGAGCGACCTTCTCCGTCACATCGAAGATTTTTTGCATCACCGGGGCATCGCCGATGATCCCCTCAAAGGAATACCGCGCTTCGACCTCCCGGCGCAGATAGACGTTCTCCGCGCGCAGCCGATCATTAGCCTCTGCCAAAGCGTCCGCGAGCTGCGCGTTCTCATTCGAGAGCTCAAACACCTCCAGCCCCCGCTTCACCGCGATCCGCAGATCGTCCGGCTCCCAAGGCTTCGGGAGATAGCGCCAAATGCGCCCTTCATTGATCGCCGCAATCAGAGCAGGCATATCGGCGTAGCCCGTCAGCATCATCCTAATCGCGCGCGGATTGCGCTCCATCGCACGCTCAAGAAACTCGACGCCGCTCATCCCGGGCATCGCCTGGTCCGAGATGATCAGGGCGATATCTTCGCGGTCGAGGATCCGCAGGCCTTCCTCACCGCTCGTCGCAGTAAAGACTCGGTACTCGAGCCCAAGCGTCAGTTCGAGACTCTCGAGGATCGCGTCCTCGTCGTCGACGATCAAAATCCCGTAGGCCGGGGTCTCGTCTCCGCTCGGTCGTGCGCCCTCGATTTTAGCCATGGGCCTACGTTAACGCAGGACGAATATTCGTTGACGCGCGCTGGGAAGCAAATACGGGCGAACCCCGCTCAGCGCCCCTGGTGCCTCGGCGTGCCCCTTATTTAGCGCGCCGCCGCTAGAGCCTCGATCCGGTCGATAAAGACCGCCTCGAGGCGGGTGTTGTCGAGGGCGTTGATCTCCTGGATGCCGGTCGGACTCGTGACGTTGATCTCGGTCAATTTGTCGCCGATCACGTCGATACCCACGAAGAAGAGACCCTGCTCTTTCAAGAAGGGCCCGACCCGGGCAACGATCTCGAGGTCTCGGTCCGTGAGAGGCGTCTGCACGGCGGAGCCGCCTACGTGAAGGTTGGCGCGACTCTCTTTTTCAGCCGGAACCCGTAGAACGGCCCCGATCGGGTCCCCTTCGAGCAACAGAATTCGCTTATCGCCCTGCCGAATCGCCGGCAGGTATTCCTGGGCCATCGTCGCCCGGGTGCCGAATTCCGTGGATTGCTCGAGGATCGAGTTCAGGTTTCGGTCGTCTGCAACCAGATGGAAGATCCCTTCGCCGCCTTTCCCGTCCAAAGGCTTCACGATCATCTGACCGCCCTGCTCCGCCATGAATGCCTTGAGTTCATCGATTCGCCGCGTTACTCGGGTCGCCGGCATCAGATCCGCGAATTGCGTCGCGAGCAGCTTCTCGTTGTACGCGATCACGGCTGCGGGGCGATTAAGAACAATCGTCTTCCGACAAACGTCCATAATTTGGGTAGCGACAATAAAATCGCGGTCGACCGGCGGATCTTTTCGCTGAAGCGCGACATCGATTTCCTCATCGAAATCGTAGATCCGAGCTTCGCCTTTTGTGATCGGCGTCTCACTCGCGAGATCCAAAGTGATCGACACAGCCAGGGAACGCACGCGGCCGGCGTCGACTTCTAAATCGTCGGGATCGACGTAGAGGACCGTATGCCCCCGATCCTGGGCCTCTCGCATCATTACAATCGTCGTCGACCCGTCCATCGGTTCGTTTTCAACGGGATCCATCACGAAGGCAAAAGTGAGTTTCGGTGACGCAGAAGAGACGGCGGGCATTATGAACTCCAGTCGGTCGGCGGGCATCCGACCCCAAACGCGGGGCGGCTAGGGCGGAACCGGTAGCGCACGGGTCGACGCGTCGGCTAGCTTCCGCCAACTCTGGAGTTCATATGGCTTTTTTCCGGTCCCGGGTGTCCCGCATCGCCCTAGTGATGCTTGCGGTCGCAACCGCTAGCGCGGCGATCGGTGCCCTCGCGATCTATCTATTTCTCATTCGCGATTTGCCCGACTTTCATAGCCTCGACGATTACCGCCCTCCGGTGGTGAGCGAGGTCTATGACCGAAACGGTGAGCTGATCGGCGAGTTATTCACTCAGAAGCGACGTCTCGTCCCAATCAACGACATCCCGCGACACGTCCAACTTGCCTTTGTCGCGGCTGAAGACGGCTCGTTCTTCGAGCATCAGGGAATCGATCTCGTCGCGATCTTTCGCGCCGCCCTCGCCAATTTCCGCGAAGGCGGCATCGCGCAGGGCGCAAGCACCATCACCCAGCAGATGGTGAAGAGTCTTCTGCTGACACCGGAGCGAACCTACACGCGCAAAATGCGCGAGATCATTCTCTCGCGGCGGATCGAGCAATCCTTCACGAAGGACGAAATCCTCTATCTCTATCTGAACCAGATCTACTTTGGCAACGGCGCCTGGGGCGTCGGCCAAGCCGCGCGCACCTACTACGGTAAGGACGCGCAGTCCCTTTCAGTCTCCGAAGCCGCCCTGCTGGCTGGCCTAGTGCAACGACCGAGCGCCTACGACCCCACCCGCAATCCGAGTAGCGCCGAACGGCGACGACGTTATGTGCTCGGTCGAATGGTAGCCGACGGCTACATCGACCAAGCGACCTACGACATCGAACTCGCAACGAAGCCCATCATTCAAAGGCACACCGACCTCGAGAACTTCCCGGCCGCCGGTCACTTCACCGAAGCAGTCCGTCGACTCCTTTTCGAACGCCTCGACGGCGAAGCCGTCCTGAACCACGGCCTGCGCATCGAAACCACCCTCGACATCGACCTCCAGCGTGCCGCGCGCAACGCCGTCAGGAAGGGCATTCTTGCCCACGACCGTCGCCGTGGCTACCGCGGCCCCGTTCGGCGGGTTGGTAATGATGGAGCAGTTCTAGAGCTCCAAAGCCTCGCCGAGGCGAACGCAGAACTCTTTGTCGTGACGGAAATCGCGGCGACTAACAATGCGGCGACACAAGCCTCAAGTGATGACGAGAGCGGTCAGAGTAAATCCGTACCGCTCGACGACTACGTCGATCAAAAAGCTGATGCTGGAGCTGAAAGCGCCCAGATGGAGCTAGTTGACGACGGCGACGCGGAAGAAGATGAGAGCCTCGTACGTTATGCAATGCCCGATGAGACTCCTTTATTAGGTGTTGTGCTCGCGGTTGATCCAGAGGCGCAAGCGGCGCGGATCGGATTCGGGCATGGGGTCGAGGGCGTGGCCCATCTAGATGATGTCGATTGGGCGCGCGAACCCGACTTAAAAGTCCGACCGCGCCCAGTGAAGGAAATCGTGTCCATCTTTAAAGTGGGCGATGTCGCAGAATTCATTTGGTTGCCGGGCGACGCAGCCGAGATGTCTTCTTCGAATCCCACTCCCGACGGCGAGGACGAGAAGACAAGCGAGGCGACGGAAATGCCGCTTGCGCGCCTCGACCTTTGGCAGGAACCCCTCGCCGAAGGCGCGCTGCTCTCGATCGACAACACCTCCGGCGACGTCATCGCAATGATCGGCGGCTACGACTTCGAACGCTCCGAGTTCAACCGCGCCGTGCAGGCGCAACGACAACCCGGCTCCGCCTTCAAGCCCTTCATCTACGGCGCTGCGCTCACCCGTGGCTACACGCCGGTCTCGACCTTGATCGATCGCCCGGTCGTCTATACGGATCCCGTGAGTGGCTTCGTCTGGGCCCCTCGAAACTACGGGCGAAAATTCTACGGGCCGATGACCATGCGCGATGCGCTCAAGAAATCGGTCAATAACGCGACGGTCCATCTCTTTCGTGATCTCGGCGTCCGGTATGTGATCGATTATGCGCGACGTTTCGGGATCCAGGCGCCGCTCTCTGCCGACCTCTCCCTCGCATTGGGCTCCAGCAGCATGACCCTTCTTGAATTGACCCGAGCCTACGCGGTTTATCCCCGCGGCGGGACCCGCGTCATCCCGCGATTCATTCGCCAGGTGACGGACCCAGAAGGCAATACGCTGCTCGGCGATGTCCCGCTCGGTGATATTCCGCCTCCGATCCTGAAGCCCATGGACGGCGAAAATGACGCTGACCTTGAAACCTATCCCGATTCAGAGATCGCGCCGACGCTCCCTGTTGTCTCCCCCGCAGATGCCTATTTAGTATCGGATCTCCTACGAACCGTCGTACAGGAAGGCACGGGACGTCGTCTCAAGGCTCTTGGGCGGACGCTGGCAGGCAAAACCGGCACGACGAACGACTTTACCGACGCGTGGTTCATGGGCTTCTCCCCCGAACTGACGACTGGCGTCTGGGTTGGCCACGACGACAATCAAAAACTCGGCTGGGGCGAGAGTGGCGGTAAGGCGGCACTCCCGATCTGGGGTGACTTCATGAAGGTCGCGCTCGCACCTTACCCACAGCGTGATTTCGAAGTCCCCGCACATATCGAGTTCCAGCGCATCGATCGCGTCTCTGGATTGCTCGCAGAAGCCAACACCCAAGACGCCTACTTCCAACCCTTCCTCGAAGGCACGGCACCCGAACGCAGCTTCACCGATCAAACCACGACGCGAAAAACTCGCCAAGCCGCGCGCGACGACGTCTTCTAGACCGCATACAGAGCACGCCCGGAACACGCGCCGAAATCTTCCCCGACCGCGCTTAGCAAGTGTTTTCCGATCGACGCGCGCGGCTCAAACTTGCCTCCTTATTCTCTGCAATTACTTAGATCGTTGACAGGCCCCTGTCGGGCCGCGACTCTACGCACATGGGGGTAGACGCGAACACAACTTCGCGCGCAGGGCCACGTGTGCCCGAAAAGCGCGTAGCGACGCCAGATCAGAAGTCTGACACTCCAGAGCCATCGATTCGCGGTGACTTGCGGCATGACACGCGGCGCGCCACAAAACGACGTCGCGCCGCAGAAGACGCACTTCTTGATGCCGTCCTGCTTCCGAACGAGCCCCGCAACGAATCGATCGGCCGCGACGGTCAGATCCTCTTAATGAAGGCCATCGCACGCCTCGAACGCCAAGAGGACATAGAAGCGGCCGTCGCTTGGTCCCTCGACGCTGACGGCGAACCCCACGTGATCGCCGCACTCCCGGCAGAATCCGCCACACGCGTGCCGCCCGAGCGCCGTTTCTATGATGCGCTCGGCGAACTCGTTCACGTCCAGCGACTCACCGACCGCGACCTCGCCCCAGACCTAACAGCACTTGGCGCATTATCCGTGAGCGCGGCAGCCCCCGTCCCCGGACTGGGCGCAGCCCCTTCCGCGGTCATTCTCACCTACTCCGCCCAAGCCGGCCGACCACTTAGGCCTCGATCTCTTGCGATATTAGGTGAAGTCGCAAATAAGCTCGAAAAGACTTTGACCACGAGCCTCGCCCTCGAACGAATGACTAGGCTCGATGATGCAATCCGGCGCATCGACCGCCTTGCTGCACTCGGCGACCTCGTTTCGGAAATCGTGCACGAAATCAGAAACCCCCTGGTTTCGGTGAAGACCTTTCTGCAGCTCCTACCTGAGCGCATATCCGATCCCGGATTTCACACCGACTTCCGGGCGGTAGTCGAAGGCGAAGTCAATCGCCTCGAACGCATGCTCGATGACTTATTGCGCCACGCGCGCCCAAGCCCCGAACAGTCCCCTTTAACGCCCGACGGCCAAATTGCGGCCGCGATTGAGACGACGCTCCAATTAGTCACCTACCGATGTCGCGAGCGCGGCGTCGAAGTTGAAACGGACTTACAGGACGAGCTGCCCTCTCTGGGCCTACCGGAAGATGCCTTGCGGCAGCTTCTGCTGAATCTCTTGCTGAACGCGAGCGAGGTGACGCCAACAGGCGGACGCATTCTTGTCAGCGCCGATTGGTGCAAAAGAGCCGCAAACCATGTTGAGATCTGTGTAGAAGACGAAGGGCCCGGAATTGCCCCCGGCCTTCGAGCAAACATCTTCGAGCCCTTTTGGACTACGCGCAGCGACTCCGCGGGCGGCCTCGGACTTTCGATTTGCAAAAAAATTGTCGACGAAGCCGCTGGAAAGATCGAAATCGAATCGGGTAAGAACGGCGGCGCTTGCTTCCGCGTCTCGCTGCCAATTTCACGTTAGGCGGTATCGCCTAACCCTGTAGCCAGCTTCGAACGTGTTCTCCGACCTGCCCAAGCCCGTCCATAAAGAAATGGTCGACGCCCTCGAGAACCACAAGCGTCACGCCTTCGAGCCCCACCAGTTTCGACTCGAGCTCGTCGGTAGGAACATAGGTGTCACGATCGCCGGCAATCACCAAGACTGGATGGCCCCAGGCCTCGAGCTTGTCGCGGGCGAGCATCGCGGGCGGGGGCGCCACGAGCACGGCTTTGCGGTTAAGGGGGGAACTCGCGAGAAGTCGCGCGGCGGCGAGGGATCCCCAGGAATAGCCGCATACGACCGTCGGCCCCCCCCCGGTTTCATCATCCCCAGCGGCTTCGATAAAAGAGAGGGCGGCCCGATAGTCGAGATCCGCATCGTCGACTTCTCCCGAGGCCGTGCCCGCACTTCCGCCTACGCCTCGCCAGTTAAAACGAAGCGAGCCGTATCCCGCATCACTTGCCGCGAGTGCAACCTCGGTCGCAACCGGAGATTCCATACTGCCGCCCATCAGCGGATGCGGAGCGGCCATCACGGCGCCTCCGCGCGGCCCGTCCTCGCCACGCGCCGGGAGCCATAACCCTTCGAGGGCGGAGCCATCCGGAAGCGGGTCGGAGTCGGGAAGAGCAATCGTGGCCGGACGTTCAAAGGGGCGCGGACTCATGCTCGCCAGCCTACCCTGCCACCAAACCCTGCGCAGCCCGCCGTTTGCGTGGAGCTCGAGACGTGCAAATGCCCTCTCACCACCCGCGCTAAAATCAAAAAGGACCCACTATGTCCGAACAAGGCCCGACCGCTTCCGGCCGCCGAGTCACAAAGGGTGCCCAGTTTGATTTCATCACCCAGCCCGTGAATCTCCCGAATGGCCAAAGGGTCGAGCTCGATTTGGTTAGCCATCCTGGGGCATCGGCAGTCCTCCCCTTCCTCGATTCAGAAACTGTTCTGCTGATCCGTCAGTACCGATTCGCGGCGGCTGGCGACCTAGTCGAGATCCCTGCTGGCAAGCTCGAACCCGGAGAATCGCCGGAAGCTTGTGCGGTCCGCGAGCTCGAAGAGGAAACGGGGTATCGTCCGGGACGACTCGAGAAACTCGGAGCCATTTGGACCACGCCAGGTTTCTGCGACGAAGTCATTCATCTCTACGCGGCCTTCGATCTAGAGAAGACGGAGCAGAGGCTCGAACCGGATGAGGTGATCGAACTCGTTCCAATGCCCTTTGCAGAGGCGCTTAATTCGCTTTCTGGGCCTATCGTCGACGGAAAGACTGCAACAGCGCTCCTTCTCGCGGATCGGGCGACGCGCTAAAACCCCATGTCTGTGAGGAAATCCCGGGGCGACCCCTAAAATGCATCGTCACAGAGGGCCCCGCGGGTGACCATCTGAGACCTGCGTTGCCATTAGGGCCTTCACTTTGTTGACCGCTTATTCAACGATCCTTACTTTCCCGAAGTGAAGCGAGGTTTGCGCCCTCCTCGCGGACACTGATCCAGAGGTCACGGAATCCAAGACTCATGGGGTTCACCATAGAACCTGAAACCGAGTGAAACGATCCGTCCCGCCAATCGATGGCTGGGCGGTCGAAAAGTACGAAGAAGCGCATTCATTGATGCGCTTCGGCCTATTGGACAATTGGAGTGTCGAACTTGAACGGACGTGGTGGCGCACAAATGAGTTTTGGTCCCTCGCAGACCCCCGACATCATCAAGAACTTGATGATCGCGAATGGTGTCGTTTTCATCCTGCAGCTTATCGGGCCTAGCATCCTCCCCTTCAGCGTCACCAACTTTGGTGTTGTCCAGCCGGCGGCGGTCTGGGAGCACTTCGAGTTCTGGC
>Ga0115569_10000874_pt1 | contig 23313 bp, 24 predicted proteins | sample COGITO_mtgs_1205_2_FD_87295 | JGI IMG/M metagenome (GOLD analysis project Ga0115569, IMG submission 87295) | Pelagic marine microbial communities from North Sea - COGITO_mtgs_120503 | ecosystem: Environmental > Aquatic > Marine > Epipelagic | place: Germany:Helgoland, sampling site Kabeltonne... | reverse complement strand
TCAGGCTTAAGATATTTTGATACAGCCCCGCTCTATGGTTTGGGGTTGAGTGAAACAAGACTGAACAGATTTTTAAGAGGAAAAAAACGAGAAGACTACGTCATTTCGAGCAAAATAGGCAGATTACTCAAAGTTTGTAGTGCTGGTGATAGAGATGGAATTGGAAAATGGTTTGAAGTCCCTGATCGAAAGCAGCAGTTTGATTATAGCTATGATGGAGTTATGCGATCGATAGAGTTTTCACTTGAGCGCCTTGGCTTAAGTCGACTGGACATAATTTACGCTCATGATTTATGTATTTTCACTCACGGATCAAAGCAAGCTTCTGATGAACGAATAAATGAATTATTTGATAGCGGAGGCTATGATGCAATGCTGGCGCTTAGAGACCAGGGTGTAGTTTCTGCAATAGGCGCAGGAGTTAACGAATGGGAGGTTTGTCAAACCCTAGCTGAAAGAGGCGATTTTGACTTATTTCTTCTCGCCGGTCGCTATACTCTTTTGGAACAAGATGCATTGACTAGTTTTTTACCACTGTGCGAAGCGCGAAATATTGGAATAATAACTGGTGGACCATATAATTCTGGGATCCTAGCATCTGGGGCCGTACCAGGAGCTTTCTATAATTACGACCCCGCTCCAGAGGCAATAATGGCTAAAGTAAAGAAAATTGAAAAAGTTTGTTCAGAGTTTGAAGTTCCTTTAAAAACTGCAGCCCTTAAATTTCCATTGCTGCACCCCACACATTTATCAGTTATCCCGGGGGGGCAAAGTGTTCTTGAAATGCAGAGCAACTTGGAATCGATTAATTTTGAAATTCCAGTTGAACTTTGGAAGGCGTTGAAAGAGGCCAATTTGCTGCATAAAGATGCGGCAGTAGGTTAATTGTAAAATACAGATTGGTGGCATTCAGTCACATCGGCCAATAGAAAATTAAAGTTCAACCATAGTTTGAGTTATCTTAGAAAGATAAAACTTATACTGCAGTGATTACAAACTCATTTCCAATGCTGTTTTTAACAACAACTGCACGTTGACTGTTTTTTCTTTTTGGTTGATCTATCCTGCATAATGAAACTATTTTCTTTTGTAATTTCATTAGCCTGAGCTTCTCTGAGTAACTTATCCTCAAAATAATCATAAAGAGACAGAAAGCCGAGCTTAGCGGCCTTCTTTTCTTCGTAGGTCCGTTTACCACGAAGATTTTCAATACGATCTAATACTAATTTATTTTCCATAAAGTGCTGTTAGCAGTTTCTTTCATTTTCTTCAACTGATTATTAGAGTGTTCAAGCTTTGAACCAACCTGCCAAAGGACAGATTGGTTCCTTTTTTTGCAAATTAAAAGCATTTTGCCAAATTTGATGCTAGTTTCCGAATTAGATCCTCATATAGTAATGGGCCAATATCTAATCCAACACCTAACGGATCAATAACAGCTGTATTCGCATCTGTTCCTTCAACAACAGCCGTGACAAGCCCTTTATTAAATTGCGGTTCAGCTAAGACACACTGAATGGATTCATCGATAACCCGGTCTCGAACTTCTGCTAGACGAGCGGGACTTGGATTGGAAGCATCTCCTAATGAAATTGCACCAGATGCACTAATGTTGAAATCCTTCTCAAAGTACTGATAGGCATCATGAAATACTACAAATTTCTTATCTCTGATCGGGTCGAGAAGCATATTTATTTCTGCAGACATAGAATCAAGATCTTGCTTCGCCGACGCAGCATTTGAAAAGTAAGCTCCCGCGTTATCAGGATCAATCGCAGAAAGTTTCGCTGCAATTTCATTCAACCAAACCTTTGCAATTGTGGGTGACAACCAAGCGTGAGGATCATGATCGCCATGATTATGTCCATCATGGTCGTCGTCGTCCTTATGATCGTCATGATCATCGTGATCGTCATGGTCATCATGGTCGTCATGGTCGTCATCGTCCTTATGATCGTCATGGTCATCATGGTCGTCATGGTCGTCGTGAGCTTCGAACAATGCTCCCTCTCTAAAATCTAACAAATCGATTCCATCAACCTCCAATAGAGTTGAGACAGGTGTTCCTTCGGCTAGACTGGAGAGAGCCTTACTCAACCAAGGGGTTAGATCCTCACCCATCCAAAATATTATATCGGCATCCTGAATAGAGCGAGCTTCAGAAGGTCTCATCTGATAGTCATGAGGTGAAGCAGCAGCTGGTATAATTAGGTTTGGGTTTCCCACACCATTCATTACTCTAGCTACCAATGAATGGACTGGCGCTATGTCTGCCACCACTTTTGGTACATCTGCAAAAGCGACACTACCGCCAAACATTATTGCAGAGGTCAGCGAAAAAATTTTGTTAGACATTCTTATCTCCATGTTGTAAAGTTATTCATGTTATAACATAACATTAACACTATCTCAGATAAAAATAACATTCAAGAGCAGTATTATGTCACAATGAAAAAAAAGATTGCTCTAAAAAATTTATCGACAGAAATTTTTGAAAACCATGATCACGGGTTATGCTATGAGACATCCATACAAGCATTTGAAAAGCATTGTTATGAAAATAAACTTCAATGCACACCATTGCGTCGGAAAGTTCTTGAGTTTTTATTGAGAGATCATCGACCTCTTGGAGCTTATGATATACTCGAGTTGCTGAGGGCTGAAGGGCTTAGTTCCAAGCCACCCATCGCTTATCGCGTTCTTGATTTTTTGATAGAGCAAGGTTTTGTCCATAAAATTCAAGGATTAAATGCATTTGTTGCTTGTTCCCATCCAGGAGATTTTCACTCTCCCACATTTATGATTTGTCGAAAATGTGATAAAGTGGCTGAAGTAGAACATAATGAGAGTGAAATCAATCTAGAAAAAGCATCGCGTATTGAGTTTCAAATTGAAGAGGCTTTTATTGAGATTAAGGGTGTTTGCAACTCTTGTATCAGTTCTGAGATAAAATAATGCTCATTAAAATAAATGCTCTCAATGTACAATATGGTGGTAAAAAAGTTCTGCAAAATCTAGACCTGTGTCTGAATAAACGAGAAATAGTAACAATAGTTGGACCGAACGGTTCAGGAAAAACCACCCTCTTCAAAGCCATTATAGGTACAGCTCCCATAAGTTCTGGAAAAGTTAAATTAAAACCAAATCTAAAAATAGGCTATGTGCCACAGCAATTGAATATTGACGGATCATTACCACTGACGGTAAGTCGGTTTTTACAAATTGCTCAAAGTAACGATGAAAAATCTTTAAAAGAGGCCTTAGAGATGGCCGGAATAGAAGATATTTTAAAAGCTCAAATAAGTAAGTTATCTGGTGGACAGATGCAAAGGGTGTTACTCGCTAGAGCTATAATCAATCAACCAGACGTCCTATTACTTGACGAAGCTACTCGTGGTTTAGACCAGCCTGGAGCAGCAGCTTTTTATCGTTTAATTGAAAATATTCGTAAAGATACTGGTTGTGCTGTCTTGATGATTAGTCATGATTTACATGTAGTAATGGCAGCCTCAGACAGAGTAATTTGTCTGAACGGTCATATTTGCTGTGAGGGAGCTCCACAAACTGTAGCAACGTCGCCTCAGTATAAGGCATTATTTGGAACTGATGTGGATGGCGCCTTCGCCCTTTACCAACATAGCCATAATCATAATAGACAAAGCGAGAAAGTATAAAAATGTTGGATGATTTTATGGTAAGGGCCACACTAGCCGCCATTGGTGTAACACTCGCGGCCGCTCCGCTAGGTTGTTTTGTGGTCTGGCGTCGAATGGCTTATTTTGGCGAGGCAACAGCGCATGCTGCTTTGCTCGGTGTCGCCTTGTCACTCGTGTTTGAGACCTCTGTTTTTGGGGGTGCCTTGTTAGTATCTCTTCTAATGGCTTCATTAGTGACTCTAAATCAAGGGCGATCACTTTTTTTAGATACGCTTCTCGGAGCAGCTGGGCATATGTCGCTTGCCGCAGGACTTGTTATTGTTTCCTTCACATCCGGCATTCGAATTGATTTAATGGCATATTTAATTGGGGATATATTAGCAGTATCACGTATGGATCTCTTATTAATATGGTTAGGTGCTGGCATAATTTTATTACTAATTATTTGGCGTTGGTCTCCTCTTTTATTGGTAACATTAAATGAAGATTTGGCCTCTGCAAGTGGTTTAAACCCAAAAAAGGAAGGGATGATCTTAACTTTAGCTCTAGCAACAGTAGTAGCCGTCGGCATTAAAGTTGTTGGGGTATTACTGATCATAGCAATGTTAATTATTCCAGCAGCATCGGCGCGCTCACTCGTAACTACACCTGAGGGAATGGGAGTTGTTGCTGCAGTAATAGGAGTATCATCAGCCATCCTAGGATTAAACTCTGCTTATATTTTTGATACGCCAACTGGACCATCAATCGTCTGCGTAGCCTCAATTTTTTTTATTGTCTCATTATTGGCAGGCTATTTCCTAGACCAAAAAAACAAAGTTTAGGCTACTAAAATGTACGAAATGAACGAACCCCTGCCAATTCCCATAACTGTAATTACTGGATTTCTTGGTAGTGGAAAGACAGCTTTACTCTCCTCCTTACTGAAAAAACAGGAAATGACAAACACAGCTGTTATCATCAATGAGTTTGGCGAAGTAGGTCTAGACCATGAATTAATTAAACATAGTGATGAAAGTATCATTGAATTACAAAATGGCTGTATTTGTTGCACAATTCGAGGCGATCTTAAAAAAACATTGGTCGGCTTACTGCGTAAAAAATTCGAAGAGGAGATTGACGCATTTAATCGAGTTGTGATTGAAACCACGGGTTTAGCCGATCCAGTGCCAATTATTCATACTTTGATAAGCTCATTTGACCTTCAAAAGAGCTACTTATTAGATGGAGTGATTACACTGGTTGATGCCGTAAACGGAGAAAATACACTGGATTTACAGGAGGAAGCAGTCAAGCAAGTAGCAATGGCAGAACGTATAATCATCACCAAAACAGATCTGGTGGTTAGGAATACCAAAGTTTCGTTAGTTAAGCGACTTACCCTGATAAATCCATCAACTAAAATAATTTCCAGTAACTTTGGCGAGGTATCAATACCTGAACTTTTAGGCTTTAGTGCCTACGACCCAGACAGTAAATCAAAAGATGTAAGTGCCTGGCTCGCAGCATAAGAATTCGAAAAAGATCACCATCACCATCAAATTGATGTGAACCGCCATGATGATAGAATCAAAGCATTTTCCATCACGACAGATGAGCCAGTTAACGCGATGGCTTTCGCATTCTTTCGTGATTTATTGACAGCGAATATGGGTTCCGATTTGCTACGATTGAAAGGAATTATCAATATCGCTGGTAAAGATTTCCAAGCAGTTATTCATGGCGTGCAACACATTTTTCATCCAGTCCAATGGCTAGGTTCCTGGCCAGATGAGGATCGACGCACAAGACTCGTTCTCATAACTCGCAACATTAAAAAAGATGAAATCGAAAAGTTTTTCAATACTCTCTTTGGCATATTGGAAGAAAAAGGGATGGAAACAGTAATAGATCTAGTAGGAAATAACTCTAATGCTAATGCCACCGATAAAACTGATAAAACTGTACCTGATGGAGTACCCACTGAGGAAACGTGAACAAAAGAAAAACTACGCTTAAAGAACCCTAATTTCTCACCGATTAAAATCCAGTTTGTTTGAAACAATTTATTGACTCGCTTCACGTAAAAATTTCTTGTACCGTTTTTCACTAATACATTATTTTTACTAATTGGAAGGTTTAAAATATGATAAAAAAAATATTAGCCGCAGTTGGAGCTATGGCAATCATTGCAACTCCAACTTTTTCTGAAACAATTCGTTGGGCTAGGGCGGGAGACTCGATCACATTGGATCCTCATGCCCAGAATGAGGGACCGACGCACGCCTTGGCTCATCAAATGTATGATGCACTACTGCAACGAGACATGTCGGGTGCTATTATTCCATCCCTAGCAACAAGCTGGAAGGCACTTAGCGATAACCCAAAAGTGTGGCGTTTTAATCTTCGTAAAGGTGTAAAATTCCACGATGGTGCAGATTTTGATGCCGAAGACGTGGTCTTTTCTCTTAACCGAGCGAGGGCAGACGGTTCTGAGATGAAAGAGCTCTTATCATCGGTGAAAGAAATTCGGGCAGTTGACTCGCACACGGTGGACATAGAAACTCAAGGAGCAAACCCATTATTAGTGAACAACCTAACCAATATGTTTATAATGGATAAAGGCTGGTCCACCGCCAATGATGTGCTAACACCTCACGACGTAGCTAAAGGTGAAACTAATTTTGCAACAATGAAAACGAACGGGACAGGCGCATTTATTTTAGTGAGTAGGTCAATAGATGAGAAAACAGTCTTAAAGTCAAATTCAAATTATTGGGGTAAAGATATATACCCAACTGAAGTATCAGAAATAATTTATACTCCGATACAGTCCGCCGCCACACGCGTTGCCGCGCTTCTTTCCGGTCAAGTGGATATAATTCAAGACGTTCCTGTTCAAGATCTAGAAAGAGTAAGAAGCACCGATGGTTTGAAGGTTGCCACTGCGGCTCAAAATAGAGTGATATTTTTTGGATTAAACACTGCTGAAGGCCCTACAAGCAATCTAAAAGTACGACAAGCCATGAATATTGCGATCAACCGCGATGCAATAAAAAAAGTTGTCATGCGCGGACAGTCTGATCCGACAGGAGTTATTATGCCTCCATTTGTCAATGGCTGGACAGAAGCCTTAAATGGATATCCTGCCTATGACCTAGCCGCTGCCAAAAGTCTAATGTCCGAGGCCGGTTATGATGATGGCTTTAGCATTACCTTAAATTGCCCAAATGATCGCTATGTTAACGACGAAGCAATATGTCAATCAGCGGTGGGAATGATGGCTCAAATTGGAATTGATGTAATACTAGATGCGAAGCCTAAAGCTCAGCACTTTCCAATAGCGAAAGGTGGAGAAGCCGATTTCTATATGCTTGGGTGGGGTGTTCCAACTTTTGACTCCCATTACATTTTTAATTATCTCGTACATACTCAAACTGATGACCGCGGTTCCTGGAACCCAACTGGTTTTTCCAATTCTATGGTTGACGCTATGATTGTGAGTTTAGAATCAGAAACTGATTTGAACGTACGTGATGGCACAATCTCCAAAATCTGGAAGGCCGTGCAAGAGTCACAAATGTATTTACCAATTCACAACCAAGTTTTGAATTGGGGAATGGCTAAAAAGATCGAATTTGATGTTCAACCCGAGGACCAACCACACTTTCAATTTCTTTCGTTTAAATAAGATATAGTCTTTACAGGCCTTTTACTCATAGGCCTGTAAAGATACTCAAAAGAAACTAAAGGCGTAACTTTAGGGTTTATACGCCTTAAATACTTTGTAAAAAATTTGGAAGTTCCTGTATGATATTAATCGTTCTTAGAAGGCTAATACAATCTATTGTCGTGTTGTTTTTAGTCGCTCTTATCTCATTCTTAATATTTCGGTTTGTAGGCAATCCAGTTGATAATCTTTTGGGACAGGAAGCAACAGTACAACAGCGCGCTGACTTAGAGGAGGCTCTAGGATTAAACCAACCAATTTATGAGCAATATATAAGCTTTGTTTGGAATGCTTTAAGGTTTGATTTTGGAAACTCATACCGCGGTGCGCTGCCTGTCGCGGAGTTGATCTCAAGTAGATTGCCAGCTACCCTTGAGCTCGCCCTTGTATCAGCTTTATTTGCTGTTTTTGTGGGTGTCACTACTGGTGTATACACGGCGATCCGACGCAATAGTTTTTTGAGCAAACTCATATTATCCGTTTCACTCATTGGTGTGTCCCTTCCAACCTTTTTGATTGGAGTACTCTTAATTTGGATTTTTGCAGTTGAACTGAGATGGCTTCCATCCTTTGGACGAGGTGAGGTAATCCAAATTGGATGGTGGTCGACTGGTTTTCTTACTGTTACAGGATTAAAGTCATTAATTCTTCCAGGAATTACTCTGGGGCTTTATCAATTAACATTAATTATGAGACTAACTCGTTCCGAAATGTTAGAGGTACTGAACCAAGATTATATTCGCTTCGTAAGAGCACTGGGGCTATCAGACCGGAAAGTACATTTTAATCACGCTCTACCCAACACACTGGTTCCTGTGATTACTATCGCTGGATTACAATTAGGCTCAATAGTTGCCTTTGCTATAATCACTGAGACAGTTTTTCAGTGGCCGGGAGTAGGCCTTCTTTTCATAAATTCTGTTTACTTTGTAGATATCCCAGTAATGAGTGCCTATCTCCTCCTAGTTGGTGGACTGTTTGTCATCATAAACTTAATTGTGGATTTGTTGTATCTCGCAATAGACCCTCGAATAAGAGATAATCAATTAATGGGCGAGGCTTAATATATGGACCGGTTCCTGCATTCTGATCTTTTTTATGACTTCGTTAGATCACCTATTGCCGTTATTTCGTTTGTCCTAGTTTCAACACTAATACTACTCGCAGTGTTCGCTAATTTTATTGCTCCAACAAACCCGTTTGATCCTGCCAGTTTAAATTTAATGAACGGCTTCACTGCTCCACTTGAGCCAAATGCTTTTACTGGAGAAGTTTTTTTAATGGGAACTGATGACCAAGGTCGAGACCTTTTTTCAGCCATTTTATTTGGGCTGCGAGTTTCACTTTTTGTTGGTTTAATGGCAGTCGCATTAGCAACAGGCATCGGGGTATTTCTTGGCCTGCTGGCAGGTTATATTGGCGGTTGGCTTGATAGTTTAATTATGCGGCTAGCCGATATTCAGATGACATTTCCTTCAATTTTGATTGCAATGTTAATTTATGGTGTCGCAAGAGGTGTCCTGCCTCCCGCATTACGTGATGAGATGGCTATCTCAGTTTTAATACTATCTATTGGATTATCTGAATGGGTATCGATTGCCCGAACAGTGAGAAGCTCAACTTTAGTAGAGAAAGAGAAAGAATATGTTGCAGCAGCAAGGTTAATTGGCCTGAACCACTTTAGAATTATGCTACGTCATATTTTACCAAATGTTCTGAGCCCTGTCTTAGTAATTGCAACAATAACCCTAGCTTTAGCAATAATTGCAGAAGCAACACTATCATTTTTAGGTGTCGGGGCACCTCCAACAAAACCCAGCTTAGGGACTCTAATTAGAGTTGGGCAAGATTTTTTATTCTCTGGTGAATGGTGGATTTTACTGTTTCCGGCTATAACACTTCTACTATTGGCTTTATCCGTGAATTTATTTGGTGATTGGCTGCGTGACACCTTAAATCCGAGACTAAAATAATGGTAGAAAAACTGTTAGAGCTCAAACATATATCAGTGACATTTAAAACTCGTCGTGGAAGCTTTAAAGCGGTAGATGATTTATCTCTAGACCTAAAAGAAGGCGAAATACTGGGCATAGTAGGTGAGTCTGGTGCCGGGAAATCGATTACTGGCGCCGCAATACTTGGCCTCATCCCCTCTCCCGGTAAACTTTCATCTGGAACGATATCCTTCAAGGGGCAAAGAATAGATCTAAATCCTAAACTTATGCGTGGATCGAAAATATCAATGATTTTTCAAGACCCACTAGTTAGCTTAAATCCGTTACGCCGTATTGGAGATCAACTCATTGAAACAATCCAAACCCATTCACCTTGTTCTAGCGCCGAAGCCTTTAAACGTGCAATAAAAAGCTTAGAAGAGGTCGGAATAGATCCAAGTCGCTTTGATGCTTATCCACACACATTTTCAGGTGGGATGCGCCAAAGAGTGGTTATTGCTCTGGCCCTTGCACCTGGGCCCGCAGTAATCGTAGCTGATGAACCAACAACTTCACTCGATGTTTCAAATCAAGATCAGGTTCTCAAACTTTTAAAAAAATTGTGCAAAGAAAAAAAGACATCAGTGATTTTAGTTACTCATGATATGGGCGTAATTTTTCAAACAACTGATCGCGTTGCTGTTCTCTATGGAGGCCGTTTAGTAGAGATTGGCGTGACCCGAGAGGTGCTGAAAAATCCAACTCATTCATACACACAAAGCCTAGTACAATCGACACCAAAGATAGAAGTTGGATCCTTTAAAAAGCCTACTGATCAATTAGATGGCTTTCAGCCAAAAATTGATGAACAATCCAAAGCCTTAGTTGCAGAAAAGCTGACCCGTGAATTTGATCTCTCACCTGCCTGGTTTTTTCGTAAATTAAGTTTTCAAAAACAAAAGCGGGTACTTGCAGTAGATTCAGTAAGTTTTTCTATTAACAAGGGAGAGACATACGGTTTAGTCGGTGATAGTGGATCAGGAAAATCAACAATTGCTAAAATGGTTGTTGGCCTTTTAAAACCATCTTCGGGAGCAATTACCTTCAATGGAAAAAATTTAAACGGTTCAGATTTGTCCCATCGAGAAAGTCAAAAAATTCGTCAGCGAATACAGATGGTATTTCAATCGCCTTATGCGAGCTTAAATCCTCGATGGAAGATAGGTGATATATTATTAGAACCAATAAGAGTTTTTGGTTTGAGTTCTAGTATTGAAGATGAACACAAACGAATTTTTGAGTTGCTTGATCAAGTTGGTCTTTCAAAAAGTGATGTACAAAAATATCCGCATGAATTTTCTGGCGGTCAACGGCAACGTATATCCATCGCGAGAGCTCTTGCATCAAAACCAGATGTTATAATATGTGACGAACCCACCTCTGCTCTCGATGTCTCAATACAGGCACAAGTCCTAAATCTTTTAAGGGAATTACAACGAGAATTCTCATTAACCTATCTTTTTATTACCCATGACTTGGCTGTTGTATCAAGCATGGCTAATAACATAGGAGTTCTAAACAAAGGGCGGCTGATTGAGGAACAATCCTCTGAAATGCTTTTTTCAAAACCACAACATGAACATACCAAAATGCTTCTAGCAGCAGCACCAATTCTAGACATTTAGTTGATTAAAAGGCATTTAAACATCGGTGTTTAGGTTGGGAGTAATCATAAAGCACTCACAAAAGTTTTTACTTGAAAAAAACTAAAGCTCTTTTAAAAATTTTAAATTACAAATTTTTAATGAAAAATTTGGAGATGGAGGTCAAAATAATAATTAAATGGCTAAAACCTTGAAAATGCCGAGACCATTAGCCGACACTTCCATCGCATCCCCTTTGAAAACCGGTCCCACCCCTGCTGCTGTTCCTGATAAAATAACATCACCACTTGATAATTCAAAATAATCTGACAGCTAAGAAATCATTTCAGAGACTTTTCAAATCATCTGATTTAAATCACCTTCTTACTTTAACACACCATTCACTTTTAAATTAATAAGTCTACTTTGCAAATTGCCAACGTTTTCAACCTGGTGTATGGGACCAACTGGAGCGGACCTCTCAAAGGCTTTGCCAATTTCCCATGGCCTCCCTAATTTCCTCTGGGCTGCCTGAAAATCACGACGTGTTATGTCTAAAGACAAAGCATAGCCAGATACATGATCCAATGCTTCTTCTATTGATATGTTGTCTCCTCCCGACTTCAACATCACAGCAACCTCAGCGTCATAATGTATAACACTCGAATCTGTCAGATATGGAAATTCACCAGAGGAGTCCAAATTATTTGGGTTTTTGGGAAAAAGAAGAGTGGTTCTCGATCTGGATCATGTCCCATCTTAACAGCATTAGCTGCATAATTTCGACCAATACAATAAACTCTTCTCACCGGAAACAATTCTTCGCTTTTTAAGATTGGTAGTGCTATAATTGAAGGTAAATTAATTGCATACTTAGACGTGAGCTTCTTCATTTGGTTTTACTAGAAACTTAAATTTAATCTACATCAGGATGAAAAAAAGCAATAAAATAAACTCGTAAGACGCAATATTTACATCTCATCAATAATATTTAACAGTGCCTGCAGATGTTCCTCAGAGCCATGCGGTCCACCATATTCACAGGGTTGAGTCCGCAGAGAACGAAAGCCCTCTTCGACTGCATTATTTATCATCATTGAAGCCGTCTTTAGATTTTTGTTTGCATTTCTTTCCGCTAACCACTCGAGCATCATCGCCGCTGAAAGGACCATTGCTGTTGGGTTTGCTTTATCTTTACCTGCGATTGTAGGTGCACTTCCATGCGCAGGTTGAAATAAAGCATGTTCAAGCCCAATCTCCGCACATGGAGCCATACCCATACCACCAACCAGACCACCACCCAGATCGGATAGTATATCCGCTAATAAATTCTCCATAACTAAAACATCAAAGTCCCACGGTCGTTGCACAAGATATAAAGCTTGGGCATCAACATAATTATGACTAGCTACTATATCTGGATTAAGTAGAGCTCGTTCACCAAATATTTTTCTAAAAAACGCAAATGACCGAAAAACATTTGACTTATCAACACAAGTTACTTCCCCCTTACTACCTTGAGCCTTACGTTTTCTGGCAAGTTTAAATGCAAAATCAAAGAGCTTCTCACTCGTTGCTCGAGTAATTTCCATTGTATCGCGTGCAACTGAGTCATTGATAACTTCACCCTTTCCTCTTGACGCGAACATACCCTCAGTAGACTCCCGAAGAATAACAAAATCAATATTTTTTGCTCGTTCGTCGGCCAGCATTATTGGTGTATTAGGGTAGGCTTTAACTGGTCTAACACCTGCATACAAACCATAAGTATCCCGAATTTTTAGATGCGGTGCTATTTCTGTTCCATCTTTAAAAAAAACATCTGGAAGACCCATTGCTCCAAATAATATTGCATCTGCTTCTCCACAAGCTCTGAAATCTGAGTCTGTAATGTCAATGCCCGTTCTAACATAAAACTCTGCACCCGCATCGACTGTTTTATAATTTAATGAATATCCACCAACTTTGGACTGTACTTTGTCTAATAACTTTAAACAGGCAGCCATAATTTCTTTTCCAATTCCGTCTCCAGGCAGGACAGCTACATTAACTTCTTTCATAAACTTCTCTCTAATTTACCAAATAATAATCTTACCAAATCTCTCTCAAATAGTAACAAACTCAACATTAAGGTATTACCTTCTTGCGACCCTCATAATTTGAATCATAAATAGCTTCCTCTATCTTCAAGTTTTGAAGATACTTTAAACCAGAATTAGCATCGACTCCTCCGGAGCAAATAGAATCCAACATATGCTTTTGACAAAAATATACACTGTCACCAGCAAAACCCTTATCAACCCATTTATAGTCAACCTTAGTTTCCAAGTTTGTTCCAAACACTCTATAAAAAATTTCACCATCACCGTTCAATCTGATGGAGCCATTAGAACCTTCAAGAAGGAGATCACCAATTGTTCGTCGTCTGTCCTCCGCAATGTGGTCAGAAAGACGATTCCCATCAAATAACCCTCGGATACCATTTTTGAAATTAAAAATCACAAGCCCAGCATCCTCACCCAAAATACTCGGGTTTAATTGCGCTAAGTCCGCAAACACACTTTCCACTTCGCCAAAATAGTAACGAAAAACATCTATGAAATGAATTGCCGTTTCGTGAATTAAAAACCTCTTCATCTTCTGAAAGTAAGGTTGCCGGCTAAGATAGGCATCCGTCCCTTGACCATCCCCTGGTCGCATTCGAACAGACACTTGGTAAGGATCGCCAATTATCCGCTCGTCAAGCATAGTTTTTATATGGACATGCCAGGGTTGAAATCGAAAATTCTCATGTACTAATAATTTAACATTAGCTTTATTTGCGAGGTCAACGACTAACTCAGCTTGTTTTAACGACAGAGTAAAAGGTTTTTGACATATTACATCTATCCCACGATCAATAGCTGCCTTTAAAATTGGAAATTGTTCTGATGGAGGAACAATAATGTCAATTAAGTCAGGCCGCACTTCATCCATCATAAGTTCATAATCTTCAAAACTTTTAGATCCTAAAAACTTTTTTGACATTTGCTCTGCTTCACTTCTATTAAGCGAGCATATTCCTTTAAGGTCCACCTCAAGACGAGACCACGCATCAAAGTGGAAATGACTGAAATAGCCAGTTCCAACAACAGCAATTTTAATTGTATTTGTCATCTACTGCTAACTTCTGCAAAAGTTTTTGGGTTCCAGTGGGATGGCTGTGCCCCAGCTATTTGGCTTCGGAAAGAAGCAATTGATCCACCTTGCAAACAACCGAGATAAACAGTTTTCATATCATCGCCCCCAAAGGCGAGGCTGGATATATTTTTTAATACTTTACTACCGTTAGTATCCAAGTGTTTTCTTTCGAGGCTAGAACTTAAGTAAGCCTTCTCCACCCACTCTAAATGGGACGGGTTACTATCCTCAAGTATAATTTGGGATTTGCCATCAGGACCAATTCTAATAACACGATTGCTTACTATGCTGGTAATCCAAATTCCTGCTTGAGAATCAAAAGTGAGACCATCAGGGAATTCACCATATCCAAACTCAAACACAGTTTTTTTATTTAAGAGAGACCCATCATTTCCAATATCAAAACAAACCAATTTTCGCCCAAAAGTTTCATTCACGTACAACTTGTTTCCACTTGGATCCACTACACATTCGTTTGTATATCCAAGATTGTCTGCGACAACCCGTGGCCCTCTTTCATCTATCAGTATAATAAAACCGTCTGAGTGATCAGGGCGACACCCTAATATACGTGGAGTTAAGCACGTGCTGACTGTAATCCATATTCGAGCCAACTTATCGATATGCACATAATTGGTTGGCGGCAACGCTTTTTTATCTACTTCCAACAAAAATGGTTCTAGTTTACCGTCTGGCTGAAGGTGGTATACCCCGCCCTCAGTATCCCCCAAGTGAGTTACCAACCAACCATCATTTCCAGCTAAAATTGCAATTCCGTTTGGCTTGAGTTCAGTATTCCCTTGAGCAATTATTGTTCGATTTTTATTTTTATTTGAAATAATCGTTACACCACCGCGCCAATCAGCAATATGCAAAGCTCTCTTAAAGTCAACTAACACACATTCTGGTCGACTTAGGTTTTCTCCAATAAAACTTAACGAATTGATATCTATCACTTCTAGCCTATAAAATTATTCACATTCACAACAAATTTAACCGTAACGTATCCTTTCTAAAACTTACTTCAGCAATTCGTATAGAACAAGAGCGGTAAGTTAATTTTGATATTTCTTAAACGGCTTATTATAACTTTTGGCGCAAGTTAATCTTTAATCTCCTCATAGGCTTTAGCGAAGCCCTCAATATAAAGCCTTCTTTTCTCATGAAACTCATAAAAATTAAAATCGTCAAAATGAGCCCATAATTCAGAGCCAAGGTCAACTTGGGCATGTTTTTCCAGAATTTGTTTAAAATCTTTTTCTTTTTTACTGAGTGACAGTTTTCTCAAATGCCCCTGTAGGGTAAGCCTTGCATTGTTTGATTTCGTTTTATGGTCTTCTTGAGCTGCAAAATAGAGACTTATGACTGGGTTCACTGTAATGTTTTTGGTATGTTCACTCAGGTCACTTAGGAGTACGTAAACTTTCTCTTGAAAAAATATTGGTACTACTTTGGTGACAAAAGGAAAGTTTTCTTTGTCGATTGTCCCCAGCGCAGATTGCTCATACCCATTATCAATTAATTTTTCGATCTTGTGTCGGATAGGAGGGTCAATTTGCTTGTATAGGCTCTTTTTTTTCATCGTAATTTATAATTCTCGTATTATTTATAATTTATCCAACCGGGAACAGGCAACCATCAGTTCTTTTTGATTGTATAGAAAAGAGTATAACATTTTTTTAAGTAGATTAAATTATCCTTAAATTATTATTAATCAGATTATTTAATTATTAAAAAGATAAATGTTTTTTTGTGGTTAAATTTTATTAGGGCTTATACTGTCTCCTGAACCATTTATCACACCCAATCAACAAAAAAATGCATTGATTGTTTATCCTAACATAATGAACTAAGCTTTCAAAGAACCTTATTGGTCTACAATAATAATCCATTACCGAAAATTTTGACTGTCGTAAAAATAAAATCGAGTAGGAGCGGTCCTGATCAGAACTAACAATCCAATTTTGGGCATAAGCTTAATTTTGGCTGCATTTTTTGTTTTTTCTTTTATTGCTGCCTCTGGCAAGTGGCTAATTATTGCCGGAATAGCACCAATGCAAATGGTTTTTATGCGCTATTTTGGCCATTTTATAATTTCATTTTCTATTGTTTCACGTCGAGGCATACGACTTTCAAATTTCTATACCAAAGACTTATCTCTCGTTCTACTACGTTCCTTTTTTCTTTTTAGTTCGACAGCGTTACAGTTCCTTGCTTTTCAATTTTTACCTCTTGCAGTTACAGCAACCATTGAGTTTACAGCACCAATCATCATCTGTCTCCTTTCCTGGCCAATTCTAGGCGAGAGGGTGGGACCTTTCCGTTCTTTTGCAATTATCTTTGGGTTTATAGGGGTGCTGATTATAATACGGCCATTTGGCGAAGAGTTCCATCCAGCGGCGATTTTATCGCTCATGGCTGCTTCATGTTTTGCAATATACGCTATTTTATCGCGAAAGCTCGCTGGTAGGGTCTCTGTCGATATTATGCAATTTTATTCAGGGCTTCTTGGATCACTTTTGATTCTACCGTTTATTTTTGTTATTTGGTCAAATCCTACTAGTAATTTTGATTGGTGTGTTCTTCTTTTGATTGGTGGTTTTGGATGGCTTGGGCACCAATTGCTAACTTACGCCCATACATTCGCCGAGGCCAATTTACTTACCCCTTTTGGCTACTCCTTCATAATCTACAGCACAATTTGGAGTTTCTTTATTTCAAGCTATCTACCAGATGGATGGACTATCTTAGGCGGATTCATGATTGTTTTATCAGGAGTTATCATTTGGCTTCGAGAGTTTAATAAGGACTCTAAACCCCCGAAATACTAGCTTTATCCACAATATTCCTTAAACTGCTTTATATTCAGAAGAGTACGGTGGATCTTATTGTTACTTAAGGTCTTGTGTCCAAGTGCTATTGAATTCATGAGCCACACAGGGTTCATTGCCAACAGTCCAACCATCATGTCCTGGCTCGATAAGGTAAACATCACCAGCCGTAAACACCTTCTCCGTTCCATCATCGTGTTTGACACCCATGGAGCCTGATACAATTGTTCCAACATGACGTTTTTGACAACTGTCACCACCAACACTTGGTTTTATACACTCAGACCAACTCCATCCAGGCTGAAGCGTAAGCTTTGCAGCAGCCACGTCACCAAGATTACATACTTGGACTTCTGCTTTTGCTGGTTTCATAGTGTCGTCTGGTGTAGAAAAGTTCTTTTTAACAACTGATGCCATCTGATTATCCTTATTTTTCTTTTTTTGTTTTTACATTTGAAATTTTAACCTAAAACTTATCTAACTCAAGAAAAATCTACAAATTTGTGCCAATCGAAGCCTTTGCAACACATACGTATCGCAAACCCGTCCCACGCTCCAATCCAATCTGCTTTTCATTATATGGCAACGAATTCATAAATTTTGCTACCTGAACGCAATCTTCTGCCAGTAAAAACTCTTCGTTAAGGTCAGTAATAGCGTGCGACCTTTCAAAGCCAATACCACTCACCAAAGAAAATAGATACAAACCCCAAACTATGTTCATTACTCTCCAACTTTACTATTTTGTAGACACACAAAATAATAACAATATAATTTGATCATCAAAAGCATTTTTTAATCGTGTGAACAGATGAAGCTTTATTATGCACAATATTCAAGAGCAGTTCGAGTCGCTTGGCTTCTGGAGGAGCTTGAACTCTTATATGAAATAGAAACATTTTCAATTGGCGATAAAGCTCTACGTGATCCAAAATTTAGGACATTCCACCCTTTAGGTCGTGTTCCCGTGTTAATAGATGGTGATATAAAGCTGTATGAATCGGGTGCCATAATACAATATATTCTAGCAAAGTATTCAGCAGGACAATTGCAAGTAGAAAGTACAGACTCAAATTTTTATCAATACTTACAATGGTTTCATTTCGCAGAAGGCATGATAATGCCTCCTCTTAATACGCTTGTGGTTGAAACCGTTCTGCTACCACCAGAACGTAAAAATGAAGTTAATGTTAAACGAGCGACTAAACTGATAAATCAGATATTAGAAGTCGTGGAGGCAAGGCTCAATGAAGTGGCCTATCTAGCCATTAATTTTAGCGCTGCCGATATAATGTCAGGTCATGCAACAATAATGTGTGCTCATCATGGAATCGACTTGAGGGACAAACCTAATTGCAGACGGTATGTGGAGAGATTAATGGAACGTCCACAACTTCAAAAAGCTTGGTCACTGTAAGGCTATCTCAAAAAAATTGGATACGAATTATGCTTATAAAAACTGAGTGTGGTATAAAAAAATATAATGAGCTTAAACGCCAAAAAGGTTTCGTAAATAAAATTCGGTTTTACTTTTTTGTAGCGATGGCAACCCTTCGTGACTTTAATAAACAAAAATAACTAAAAACGAATCTTTTGAGAAATAACAAAACTTGATTAACATACGATTATAATTCAAAAATTTATAAGGAGATAGTTATGAAAAAGATTACCCTCTCAAGAAGATTATTTACTGCCGGGCTCACTGGTTCATTGATGACCCTTGGAAATCTACAAGCATTCGCTGGTCAGAAAATAAAAGTAGCCGGTATTTATACACAGCCAATCCAACAAAAATGGGACGCTCGCCTACATTTGGCCTTAGATGCAGCTGCTAACAGGGGTGATGTTGAATATATGTTCTCCGAAAAAGTTTCTAATACAGATTATGTAAGAGTGCTAAGAGAATATTGTGAGAGTGGGGTTCAATTGATCGTGGGCGAAGCCTTCGGAATAAGTAAAGAGGCGCGAAAAGTTGCTGACGACTATCCAGAGATAGCATTTTTAATGGGTGACCCTTTTAAACCTCATGGTGAAAATTTTTCTGTTTTTGACAACTATATTCATGAACCTTGCTACCTCATGGGGCTTATCGCTGGGAATATGACAAAAGCAAATAAAATTGGAATGGTCGGTGGCTACCCAATCGGCGAAGTTAATCGACTTTTCCATGCTTTTATGGATGGCGCAACTTCTGTGAATCCAAATATAAAATTCAAAGTCACCTTCATAGGTTCTTGGTACGACCCACCTAAAGCAAAAGAGGCTGCTATGGCTCAAATTGAGGCAGGTGTAGATATTATGTACGCTGAGCGAGCCGGTGTTGTTGATGCGTGTCGAGAAAAAGGCATACTAGCATTTGGTAATGTAAATGATATGAACAAAGAAGAAGACGGAACTGGTGTCGTTGTAGCCTCTGCACTTTGGCACATGGAATCAGCAATTGACCATGCTATAGAACGGGTAAAAGCGGGATCCTTCTCTGCAGAAGAATATCACGACTGGACAATGATGGCTAAAGGTGGGGCAACACTTTCAAGTTATTATGAGTTTGAGGATAAGATTCCAAGTTCGGTAAAGAGTAAAGTTGCTTCGCTAGCGAATGATATTAAATCTGGTAAATTTGTTGTTAAAATAACTGATGATGAGCCAAAGTCTACATTTTAAGTAGTAACGAGAAGGTTTGGGTGTTGCAGTCTAGAATGCAGCATCCCAAAAAAGAAAAATTAAAATGAGTACCATTCTCGAAGTGACTAAAGTTTCAAAAAAATTTGGGACTTTAACTGCAAATGAAAATATCAGCTTCTCAGTCAGCAAGGGTGAAATCCTTGCTGTACTTGGCGAAAACGGTGCTGGAAAAACAACATTAATGAATGTTATTTTTGGCCATTACATACCAGACAGCGGGACTATTGCTCTCAAAGGAGTTAGAATGCGCTCTGGTGATACCAAAGCTGCCATAAAATCTGGCATAGGTATGGTTCATCAACATTTTACCTTAGCTGAAAATCTTACAGTATTAGAAAATATACTGATTGGTCGCAATCCACTTTGGGGTTGGACCTTAAATACTAAAGCAGCAGAACAAAAAATAATGGATATATCGGAACGGTTTGGATTAAAAATCGACCCTCATGCTAGAGTTTTAGATCTATCAGTAGGTGAAAAACAACGCCTCGAGATTCTAAAAACTTTGTATTCAAACTGCGACTTGGTAATCTTGGACGAGCCAACTGCGAGTCTCACACCTCAGGAAGTTGATAACCTATTTGTAACAATCCAATCAATGGTAAAATCTGGTTTATCAGTAATATTAATCTCCCATAAGCTTGATGAAATATTAAAAGTGAGTGACCGGATACTTGTGCTTAGACATGGAAAAGTTGTCGCTGATATGGCAAGAGTTAAAGCCAATAAGGCTTTGCTAGCAGAATTAATTGTGGGCCGAAAAATAAAACGGCCTATACAAAAAAAAGCTAAATTCACATCAAAGGTATTGGATTTAAATAGCATCAACACTAGCCCAACTCAAGGAAGTCCCATGGGTCTTAAGAATATTGACCTTGAACTCCGAGGAGGAGAAATTCATGGAATTGCAGGAGTAGCAGGAAACGGGCAACGGGCTCTTTGTGAACTGATTGCTGGTCAAATAAAACCTCAAAGTGGTAATTTAGCTTATAAAGGGGTTTTGGTTAACTCTTTTAATGTTAAAAAATTTATGGCTATGGGAATTGCATATATACCAGAAGATAGAAATATTGACGGAGTGATCGGCGATATGTCTATTCAAGAAAATTCTGTACTTTCAGAATTGAACAATCCAAAAATTGCAACGCCAAGAGGATTTCTTCTCTTAAAGGAATGTGTAGCATACGCAAAGAATATTTGCAAAAAATATGACGTTAGAACACAGTCACTCTCACAACCTGCTCGACTTTTATCTGGTGGAAACGTCCAAAAACTTCTTATAGGTCGATGGTTAGAGCGCAACCCAAATGTGATTATTGCATGTCAGCCCACCAGAGGTTTAGATGAAGGTGCAATAGCTGCAGTACACTCTATGTTATTAAATGCAAAATCAGATGGAAGAGCTATTTTAGTTGTGACAGAAGATTTGGATGAGTTGCTCTTAATTTCAGATAAAGTTTCAGTGATGTATAACGGCTCTTTAACGGCTGCAAAACAGGCTAAAAAGCTCGAGAAAAGAGAAATAGGGTTAATGATGACTGGTAGTAAAATTGAAGAGACTATTAGATGAGATTAGAGGCAAGAGATCATGTACCTGAATGGTTGACCTTTTTGGTGCCCATACTGGCCATTTTCTTTTCACTATTTGTAGCGGCTACTCTGTTAATAATTGCAGATGCACCTCCTTTGGAATCATTTTACTATTTGATTAAAGGAGCTTTTGGATCAAAAAATGCAATTGCAGAAACTGGAGCCCGAGCCACCCCGTTAATTCTAACTGGACTAGCTGCTGGGATAGCCTTTCGAGCAAAGTTTTGGAATATTGGAGCAGAAGGGCAACTATATGCAGGAGCAATAGCAGTAACAGTAGTTGGAACTGGTGCTATCAATCTTCCATCAACCTTAATGATCCCTTTTCTGTTTTTAGTGGGAGCTCTCGCGGGTGCTGTTGCAATTCTACCATCTGTAATTCTAAAACAGCTTTTTAAAGTTGATGAAGTCGTAACAACCTTACTAATGAATTTTATTATTATCTTATTTGTGAGCTTTGTTCTAGATGGCCCCCTCAAAGATCCAATGTCGATGGGTTGGCCCCAAGCCGCATCCATAGTGGACAGCGGCGTTTTACCTCAGATAATGGAAAGAACTAGATTACATTTTGGTTTCATTGTCGCCATCGTAACTGCACTTATGATCTGGTTCATTCTTGGTAAAACAACCTTTGGTTTTAAGATTAGAGCCGTAGGATATAATTCAAGCGCCGCATATCATTCTGGCCATTCCGTAATTAAAACAATGATACTCGTTGCTTGCATAAGTGGTGGCCTCGCTGGTCTAGCTGGGGTAACAGAAACAGCTGGCCTAAAAGGATATCTCACGCTCGATCTATCACCAGGCTTTGGATACACTGGTATTGCTGTAGCTATGCTAGCTGCATTAAACCCGATTGGAATTGTTTTTTCAGCTATTTTTCTTGCAACTATTTATGTTGGCGCCGATTCCATGAGCCGAGCGATGAATGTGCCTACCTATCTAGCAGATGTTGTCGTAGCAGTCACAGTCCTTTCAGTTTTAATCAGTTTAGTCCTAACTCAATATAAATTCTATTTTAAAAGTAATTCCAAATGATTATTGATTTTTTTGAAATTCTATTAAATGCTGGTTTCTGGGCCGCTACTATTCGTATAGCGTGTCCATTAATTTTTGCGACCTTAGGCGAGTTAATTTGTGAGCGCGCTGGCGTTTTAAACCTTGGAATTGAAGGGATTATGACCGCCGGGGCTATGGTTGGTTGGACGGCAGTATATCTTGGGGCAGATTTGCCTACTGGAATTTTATATGCAGCATTAGTCGGTGCTTTATTCGGATTACTTCATGCCAATTTCACGGTTCACTTAGGTGCATCCCAACATGTAACTGGAATAGGAATAACTCTTTTGGCCTCATCACTGAGTTATTTTGCATTTCGTTTAATCTTGCCTTCATCAACCACACCACCAAAAATCGAAGCTTTTCAGCCTCTTCAAATTCCACTTTTGTCTGACCTACCATTTTTTGGTCCAGTTCTCTTTCAACATACAGGATTCACATATTTAGCGTTTTTATTAGTTCCTCTAACAATGTGGCTCATAAACAAAAGTCCATTTGGGTTGGCAATCAAAATGGCTGGTGAAAACCCCATGGCTCTCGAAGCTCAAGGAATAAATGTGCTGACCATAAGAACATTGGCGGTGATGATTGGTAGTGCTTTCATGGCCATTGGTGGGGCTTATTTGACAATGTCAGCTTTCAATGCCTTTTATTTTGGTATGATTAACGGCAGAGGATGGATAGCTATTGCTCTGGTTATATTTGCTTCTTGGAAACCCAAGCAAGCTCTTTTAGGGGCATTACTTTTTGCTGGTCTCGATGCATATCAAGTGCGAGCACAACAGCTAGCTGGAGCATTTATTCCGTACCAGTTTTTCCTCATGCTTCCCTATGTATTAAGCATTTTTGCTATGGTTATCGCCGCAAAAAAAACCCGGTATCCAAAAGCTCTTCTCATACCCTTCCGGCGCGGGGAACGACACTAAACGAGGTAAATATGCCAGACTTACTTATAAAGAATGCCCTTCTTCGAAATCAAATTACAAACGACATTCTAATACAGAATGGAATAATTTTGGATGTTGC
>Ga0115569_10000872_pt1 | contig 23329 bp, 2 predicted proteins | sample COGITO_mtgs_1205_2_FD_87295 | JGI IMG/M metagenome (GOLD analysis project Ga0115569, IMG submission 87295) | Pelagic marine microbial communities from North Sea - COGITO_mtgs_120503 | ecosystem: Environmental > Aquatic > Marine > Epipelagic | place: Germany:Helgoland, sampling site Kabeltonne... | reverse complement strand
AATGTGGCCCCCACGGCCATTTGCCAGGACCTGACGGTTCAGCTTGATGCCAACGGAGCGGCTACCATCACGGCAGCTCAGGTAGACAACGGATCATCAGACAACTGTTCTGTCGCCACGACGACGTTGAGCAAGACAGACTTCGATTGCACCAACGTCGGTGCCAACACGGTGACCTTGACGGTAACCGATGTCAACAGCAACGTGAGCACTTGCACGGCTACCATCACTGTGCAGGACAACATCAACCCTACGGCCATCTGCCAGAACCTGACGGTTCAGCTTGATGCCAGCGGAGCGGCCTCCATCACGGCAGCTCAGGTGGACAACGGATCGTTCGACAACTGTGGCATCGCTACGATGACGCTGGACAATAGCAGCTTCGACTGCACGGACGTCGGCGCCAACACGGTGACCTTGACGGTAACCGATGACAACAGCAACGTGAGCACTTGTACTGCTACCATCACTGTAGAGGACAATGTGGCCCCTACGGCCATCTGCCAGAACCTGACGGTTCAGCTTGATGCCAACGGAGCGGGCTCCATCACGGCAGCTCAGGTGGACAACGGATCGTTCGACAACTGTGCCGTCGCCACGACGACGTTGAGCCAGACGGACTTTAACTGCACTCACGTCGGCGCCAACACGGTGACTTTGACAGTGACCGATGTCAACAGCAACGTGAGCACTTGCACGGCTACAATCACTGTACAGGACAACATCAACCCTACGGCCATTACCCAGGACCTCAATGTGGAACTGGATGCCAACGGAAACGGAAGCATCACAGCAGCCGAAGCCAACAACGGTTCCTTTGACAACTGTACCATCGCTACGATGACGGTGGGTCAGACGGATTTCGATTGCTCCCACTTGGGTGCCAATACGGTGAGCTTTACTGTGACCGATGTGAACGGCAATGTGACCACCTCAAACTTTACCGTAACGGTAGAGGACAAGGAAAACCCAATCATCTTGACCCAAGCGTCGGATGAGACAGTAGAATGCGATGGGGCAGGCAATACAGCTGCCTTGAACAGTTGGCTGGCCAACTATGGAGGAGCCACGGCTTCTGACAATTGTGCGGTCGATTCATGGAGCGACGATTACGACGCGCTTAATTTTGTGACCGTGTGTGGTATGTCCGGTTATGTGGACGTGACATTCACTGCTCAAGACGCCAGCGGAAACACGTCGAGCACGACAGCGCGCTTCACGATTGAAGACACGACAGTCCCTTATGTCGTGCCTGAAGGCTTGACCATTACGGTAGAGTGCGACGGAAGCGGCAACATTGCGGAATACGAAGCATGGCACGCCCTTTGGGAGTCTGGCATTGCTGTGAGTGATGTCTGCAGTGGCGTAACCTATGGCTTGATCAACGACGCACTGACTGATGACTGTGGAGCGACGGGAACGTCCACCAAGACGTACACCATGACCGACGGTTGTGGAAACTCGGCGGACACCACACTCTCCTTCATTATTGCAGATACAACGCCACCGGCGTTCAATGAGTCCCTTCCTCAGAATGGAACGTTTGAATGCGACAACGTGCCTACGGCTGCTGTTCTCACAGCAACGGATATCTGCAGTGGAGAAGAGTCTGTGACCTACACGCAGACCATTACACCGGGTTCTTGTCCGGACAGCTACACCATCACGCGCAGCTGGTCTACGACGGATGATTGCGGTAACAACAACACGCACATTCAGACCTTGACCATTCAGGATGTAACCAGCCCAACCATCGATACGGCGGCGTCCGATGAGACGGTGCAATGTGATGGGGCGGGTAACACCGCAGCCTTCACTGCATGGCTGGCCAACAGTGCCGGTGCTGCGGCTTCTGACAACTGCGGAAACGTGACTTGGAGCAACAACTCTTCCGGGTTGAGCGACCTCTGTGGTGCAACTGGTGCGGAGACCGTGATCTTCACGGCAACGGATGACTGCGGCAATACGAGCACCACAACGGCAACCTTCACCATCGAAGACACTACAAATCCAAGTATGGATGTGGCATCTTCTGATTTGACGGTGGAATGTGATGGTTCAGGCAATACGACCGAACTGAACAACTGGCTCAACAGCAATGGTAGTGCCAGTGCCAGTGACATTTGCGGTGGAGTGACATGGAGCCACGACTTCACAGCATTGAGTGACCTCTGCGGGGCCACAGGTGCTGCAACCGTGACCTTCACGGCCACAGATGACTGCGGAAACACCACCACAACGACGTCTGTGTTTACCATTGAGGACACCACCGTTCCAAGTATCGATGTGGCATCCTCTGACCTGACGGTAGAATGCGATGGTTCGGGCAATACGACCGAACTGAACAACTGGCTCAACAACTACGGCGGTGCCAGTGCCAGCGATGATTGCAGCGGTGTGACGTGGAGCAATAACTTCATCGCCCTGAGCGACGATTGCGGCGCTACGGGTATGGCTTCAGTCACCTTTACAGCGACGGATGATTGCGGATTGACCTCCACGACGACGGCGACCTTCACCATTGAAGACACAACACCTCCAAGCATGGATGTGGAGTCTTCGGACATGACAGTGGAGTGCGACGGTGCGGGCAACATCGCGCAGCTGAACAGCTGGCTCAACAGCAACGGCGGTGCCTCTGCCAGCGATGTGTGTAGCGGTGTCTCTTGGTCCAACGACTTCGTAGCCTTGAGCGACGATTGCGGCGCGACAGGAAGTGCAACCGTCACCTTCACGGCCACCGACGATTGTGGGCTCGCGACGACGACGACCGCCACCTTTACCATCGAGGACACCACGCCGCCGGCATTCAGTGCCACAGCAGAGGACCTCACGGTGGAATGCGATGGGGCAGGCAACACGACCCAACTCAATGATTGGTTGAACAGCAATGCCAACGCAGCGGCATCAGACGTGTGCGGAGGAGTGACCTGGACCCATGACTTCATTGCGCTCTCCGACGATTGCGGAGAGACTGGAATGTCTACTGTGACCTTCACGGTAACAGACGATTGCGGCAACAGCGTGTATACCTCTGCCCAGTTCACGATCGAAGACACGACAGCGCCGAGCATGGACGTTGAGTCGGCTGATTTGACCGTAGAGTGCGACGGTGCCGGCAACACGAGTGCATTGAATGGCTGGCTCGCCAGCAACGGTGGCGCAGCGGCCAGCGATGCTTGCAGCGGAGTGGTTTGGAGCAATGACTTCGCGTCATTGAGCGACGACTGCGGTGCCACGGGAACCGCAACGGTGACCTTCACGGCGACCGATGATTGTGGCCTCAATACTTCTACCACAGCAACGTTCACCATCGAGGACACAACAGATCCTTCCATTGCAAGTCCCGCGCAGGACTTGACCGTGGAATGTGACGGTGCGGGTAACCCAGCAGACTTGAGCGCTTGGCTCGCCTCTAATGGAGGTGCTGGCGAGGCCACAGATGTGTGCAGTGACCCAGTGATCGCCGCAGTGGCACTGAGTGCGAGCAGCTTGGCCGATGCCGGACCGAATGGAACGTGGCCTTACGTGGTAACGGTGACGTCCGACGCAGACCCCACGAGTGGAAACGAGCAGACCTTTGAAATCAATGTGACTTCCCTCCCGAGCGGAGGAGCGAACTACCGCGTGGTAAAGACGGTGGCCAACGGCGACTGGTTCCAAGCCAGCGCTCAGCCGCTCTACCTGGGTATGAATACAATCACGGTGAGTGCCGTGGCCTTCCAGCGGAGTATTCATGTTCAGTTTTCCGACGGCGACGTCGAGTTCAATTCACTGGCCATCAATGGCGAGGAACAGTTGAGTTCGCCCCTGCCCGGCGGCGTGATATGGAGCAACGACTTCACCGCTTTGAGCGATGACTGCGGAGCAACAGGAAGTGCTACAGTGACCTTTACGGCTACGGATGCTTGTGGCAACACGAGCACGACAACGGCGAGCTTTACCATCGAGGATACCGCCAGCCCAAGCATGGATGTTGAGTCTTCTGACCTGACAGTCGAGTGTGACGGCAATGGAAACCAGGCTGAGCTCAACGGATGGTTGAACTCAAATGGTGGAGCTTCTGCTTCTGATGTTTGCAGCGGGGTGACTTGGAGCAATGACTTCGCAGCTTTGAGCGATCTCTGCGCCGCCACAGGCGATGTCACAGTGACCTTCACAGCGACGGATGATTGCGGAAACAATAGGTCTACCACAGCCACCTTTACCATTGTCGACACGACAAATCCTGTGGTGAGTGGAGACGAGGTGGTGGTCATCGACTGCTCTCAGTGGCCGTGGGAGACGTTGTACGAGCCTACCATTGATGAGCTTTTGGCCATCCAGGATACGGCGGGCAATCCCATCATCACCTTGATCGAGGACTGCGGATACCCCGACTTCCCGATTGACTACACATGGATGTCGGGAGGATGTCACTATGACCACCAGTTGGTGTACCGTCCGATGGACGACTGCGGAAACGTAGGCGACACTTTGTATCAATTGATCCAGGTGGACGACTTTACAGATCCTGTCTTCACATTCGTGCCAAGCGACACCACGTTTGCCTGTACGGATGACGTGTCGGCATACCTCGAGATGGCCACGGCGATTGACGTCTGTGATCCAAGTGTCAACATGACCTTCACAGACAGCATTTCCACGGAAATTGCGGGAGGGTATGCCATCTACAGAGAGTTCCGTGCAGAGGATTGCGGGTATAACATCGCATTCATGACCCAGGTCATTACGGTGATAGATACATCTGCCCCTCTCTTGACGGTGACGGCACCTGCAGATGTGGTCATCAATGGTTGCCTTTCTTCTGCCGATACCACGGAGGCCACAAACGGCTCTCCAGTGATCACTTCTTCGGATGACTGCAACGATGTGACGGTGACCTACACGGTTTCCGATGACCTTGACTTTACTTGCTCGGGCACGCTTGATGATGCATCAGGCGAGGGCAGCTTCATCGTGACAAGAACGTTTACGGTGAACGCTGTTGACGCTGCGGGCAACACGACAACGGTATCTGTTGATCAGACGTTTACCATCACAGACGATGTCGATCCTACGGTAAGCCTCACGGCCCCCGCGGACACCACGGTTTATTTGGATGCCACCTGCTTTGCAGCTGAAGTCGTCCACCCAGTTTCGGGTGATGCGAGCGGCTTCATTGTGGATGCCACAGATCTCTGCGACACAGATGTGGCGCACACGATCACACACGCCGACGACACGACCTACACAGGTACGAACGACGGAGTAGGCAGCTATAGCATCTTCCGTACTTACACCGTGATGGTGGTGGACGACTGTGGCAACAGCAGCTCAGCGACCACGAGCCACACGATTGCAGTGCTCGACACGCTCAACCCTTCCATGACGCCGGAATTCCCGAACGACACCATCATTTATGCTGACGACGTCAACGGATACTTTGACCCATCGCCGAGCAACACAGGTGCTGCTCTCGTGAACTACAGCGACAACTGCAGCGGTGCGGGTGAACATGAGTTCGGTGTCTTCGGTCAAGCTGTGCCCACGGGTGGACTGATCATTACGGCGATCGGTGATCCGAATGATGCCGCATCTACATGCCGCTTCGTGGAAATCCACAACAGCAGTGATGCAGACATTGATATGTCCGGCTATGCACTGCAGCGTTGGACCAACGGCAGCGCGACTCCTTCCACGATCAACAACGTCGACTTGAGCCCACTGGGCACACTTGAACCTGGTGAGTATGCTCACATTAGCAACAGTGCAGGGTTTGAAGGGTGTTACGGATTTGCTTCGAGCATTGTAGGCGGCGGAAGCGGTCCTGTGGGGAGCAATGGCGATGACAACATTGCCATCATCAACAGCAGCTCTGACATCATTGACCTCTTTGGTGTGATCGGCGAGGATGGATCCAATACTTGCCACGACTTCGAGGACGGTGTCGCACTGCGTGCCGGAACCAATACGGATCCAAACGGAGGCGCATGGGATGAAGCGGGTTGGATTGTGTACAGCGACTTCTCGACTGCGAGTGGCTGTACCAACCACAATTCAAGTCAGCAACAGAACGCTGCAGACATTGCACCGCTCTTGAACAATTGGGCAGGTGCTTCACCTGCCGCAGATGAGACGGATTGGAACAGCTGTGATATCAGCTTCTCCGACGAGACCACGAGCTATACGGCTTCGGCGTGCTACACATTCGAGCGCACTTGGATGATCACGGTGACCGATAACAATGGCAATGCTACGACCATGACGTCCATGCAGACGATTCAAGTCGCCGACACCACGGCGCCAGATATCGCGGCTGCTTCGGACGCAACGGCGGCATGCGACTTCTTCGGATTTGACCTTTCAGCTGGAGACGAGTCAACCCTGTTGGCTGGAACCAGCTTCGAGCAAGCTTCAACGGGCAGTCAATACACAGACACCGGAGATGCGGGTGAGGACCATGCATTGGTAAACAACGCGGGTCAGGCTGATGTGAACTTCACAGCCGCCAATGGAGAGATGGGCTTCAGCAGCTACTTCTATACCACAGGATCCGGCGGATTGTCCAATGACTTCACGGGTGTGTCCAGTTATACAGGAACAGTGGGTGCGTTCACAGACGGAGCTCAAGGCTTCCAGATGACGGATATTGACGGACTGATGGAAGTGACGTTCGATGAGGTTGACGTGAGCTCCGGAGGTGTGACTTTGAGCATCGATGCCTTCGCCCAGAGCACTGGGTGGGAGAGCGCAGATTTGATTCGCATCTGGGTCGTTGCCGATGGCGGTGAAGTCGACCTGTTGAACACAACGGGTCAAGACATCGACAACCTGGGGATTGAGGGTCAATGGATCACCTACACCCTGGATCTCGACGGTTATGATTCAGCCGAACTTCACGTTAGTCTGTCGAGCAATTCTGGTTCAGAAACGCTGTACATCGACAACATTTCCTTCAGCCAAGGCAACAGCCCATTGGCGGCGCTCATGGCCAACGGTTATGTGTCCTTCAGCGACAATGTCGAGCTCGCCACTACTGGAGCGGCCATCACATTTGATGCCGCGCCTTGTGAGGGGGCATACGACATCGTTTACACCGCAACGGACAGCTGTGGAAACAGCACTACGTCGAACCAACGGCTTGTGTTGATCGATACCGTGGCACCGGGACTCTTCTTGACTGAGCCTGCGGATACGGTCCTCTTCGCTGATGCCAATTGCAATGCAGACTTTATCGATGGAGTGCCTTATCCGGCAGCCTCTTCTTCGGACAACTGCGATGCAGATGCGGCCATTTCGTCTTACCACGTAGATAGCCCGAAGCAGTACGCTTGCTTGCCAAGCACTGGAGCATTCACGCTCTTGAGGACTTACACCTTCACGGCAACGGACAACTGTGGCAACACGACGACTGGGCAGGTGAACCGTCTGGTGACAGTGGTTGATACCATCAGTCCGACCTTCAATGTGTCGGTCCCTGAGGATGCGTCAGTCAATATTGATCCTTTCTGTTCTGCCAACACAAGCACGGCCATTACGGGTATGCCTGTTGTGACGGACGAGGCCGACAACTGTGACAGCAGTGTAGACATGGCGATCACGCATGTGGACAGCGCTCCTGTCTACACATGCAGCGATTCTGATGGCGCGGCAGAAGGTTCATACACCTTCGTGAGGACCTTCACGGTGACAGGTACAGACGACTGCGGCAATTCTACCACGGTAACGTTGACGCAGAACATCACGGCCCTCGATGTGACGGCTCCGACCATCTTGGCATTGCCTGCGATGGCGACAGACACGTACACCTTGGATGGCGATTGTATGGCCGACCTAACCCCTATCACGACGCCAATGGCATCCACCACGGACGCCTGCGACACACAGGTAGGTGTATCGTCGACCTATACCGATGGCGCTCCGACTTACAGCTGCTCCAATGCAGATGGTGAGGCAGAGGGGTCTTACATCTTCACACGTACATGGACGGTGACTGCTCAAGACGACTGTGGCAACAGCACACAGCAGCAAACCTCACAGTCTATTGTGGTCATCGACTCATCGGCTCCAGCCATCTCAGCGACATGGCCAGAAGACTACAGCACGGACCTCGATGTGGATTGCATGGCGGATCTCTCGCCGGCAGCTGCGGGCAGTGCTACGGGCTCAGCAGATGACGCATGTGACAGCCAGTCAGATGTGGCGGTAAGCTATGCGGATCATGACACCACCTTCTTCGCCGTAAACGCGGACGACATGGCTCAAGGTGGATTCAGCTTCATCCGTACTTGGACAATCACGGCTACGGACGACTGCGACAATGCGTTGACCAATACACACGACCAGACCATTACGGCGAACGACGTAACATCTCCTGTGGTGACACTCGAGACCTTGCCGACTTACATGGTGGAGGGTTGCTACGGCGACGTTGATCTTTCTCCTGCTGCTGCAGGCATTCCAACAGCTTCTGCCGAGGATGGTTGTGACAGTGACGTGGATGTTGAGGTTGTTTACACGACAGACAACCTGGCGTTCAATGAGGTGGTCGGTGACTACAGTCTTGTGATCGACACGATCAGCGGACCAGAAGAAGGCGTCTTGGGCATGACCACGGTGCGGATGTACATCCAAACTGAGAATGCCGACGACTTCATCAGTGCTGTGGCTGGAGATGTGGTGAACCCGACCGGTATCCGCACCTCAACGAGCTTCTACCAGAATGCATTGGGTGGCGCGACAGCCAACAGCTACAGTCCACTTCTCGAAGCGGCTGATCCACTCGTGGCGTTCGATAGCTTTGTCACCATTGGCATCGAACAGATGGCGAATGGCCCCGCAGGGGAAGTGGAGACCACATTGGTCGGAGACTGGGCTGGTGCCTTTGAAGCAGGTGATGATTTGCTCATCAATGACTTCTTCGGCGGAAGCTGGTTCACGACCTACCCGAATACTGCAGGAGTGGCGGGTGCAGACAACAGGGTCTTGCTCGGTCAGTTCACCACTGATGGTCAGATAAGCGGTCAGCTCTTCGTTCAGGTGTTCCCGAACAGCATCGGTGCCGATGAGATGCGCTTGAGCTTCACATTCGGTGATTGTGCCGAAGATGACGACCTCCAGGAAGGCAGCTACGCGTTTACGCGCCGTTGGTTGGCTACGGGTACAGATGATGCGGACAACATCGACTCTGCTGTGACCTACCAGCACATCATGGTCTTGGATACGGAAGCACCTCAGTTGACCAACACTTGTGATGTCGACAACGGAGAGGTGGTCACTTACGATTGCCCAGGCATCGGCGTGATGGACTTCGATCCTGTGCCAGCGGCATGTGATGTTCAGGCGGTGGACAACTGCGACACGGACGTCAACATCACGCTCTTCACTGAGGCGTCGGGTTACATCCCAACCGAAGCCATCCGCAATTACTGTGCGCCAGAGACACCGGAAGCCCAGAGTGGTAGCCAAACGTGTGACGACCGTGCACCTGAGTCCTTGCGCTTGTTCAACTTCCCAGGTGCGGACGACAGCTTCGTCATGGCATCTGAGTCAGAGAATCTGGTGCAGGTCATGGCTGATGGCAGCGTGAACATTTCTATGGAAGTGGAGAATGCAGATGGAACAGGTGGCTTTATCCTGACTGCCGCGTACGGTGCAGGACAGGATTGGGCGACTTGGGAAGCCAGCGGAAGCAACTACAAGAAGGACTGTGCTGAAATCTATCCGGGTGATGCGGTCTGGGAGGATTGGTTCTATTTCCTCATGACCTCAGGTTCATTGGAGGGAACGGGCATGTATGCCGGATCAAGCTTCGAGCTCAGCCATCAGCCTGCGAACGGTTACTACGGATTGCAGATGGGTCTGGGTGCCAACAACAAGAACGCCAACTACGGTGGTAGTGCTTGGTTCTTCTGGCAGGGTAACCTGTTCATGAACGGAACAGATATGGGCCCAATGGCCAGCTCTGGTGATATGTTCATGGATCTTGATTGCTGCCTCGAGTGGCAGGTGGACTACTTCTACACTGCTTTGGATGACTGTGGCAACACTACAGGCTTCAATTACAGCGAGGCCATGGGCAGCGATTTGAACAGCGGTGGAGCTGATGTGTCTGGTGGCCATACTGTGGGGCCAGTTGACATCACGAGCATTGGCGGCATCAAGGAGCCAATCCGCATCACGGGCTTGTCACCGAACCCAACGAACAACCAGAGCCAACTGACGTTCTTGGTCAACGAGAACCTGCGCCTCCGCGTGGATCTCTATAACGCCAATGGATTGTTGATTCAGGAGTTGTACGACGGCAATGCAGTAACAGGTGTTCAGTACACCATGGACATTGATGTCGACGACTTGGCTGCCGGTATGTACCAGGTGCGCATTAGCAGTACCACGTATATCGCGGTCAAGAAGCTCTTGGTGGCTGAGTAAGCTGCTTATTCAATATTGATAGAGAAACGGGCTGCCTTCGGGTGGCCCGTTTTTGTTGTGGAGTAGGGCAGGTGCATGGAGGATGTGCTGACACAACCACAGGTAGACACATTACATCAGATAATCGATGATAATTCGATTATATCGTGTCTTATACAACTTGATTTCGACGAAAATGAAATGAATTTATATTCGTTTGTATGTAAACTACTATAAATCAAATGATTAGTCGAGGACAAAATTATAGACACTACCGACTAATGATATACATCGACTAAATGAGTTTTTGGAAATTACACATGACCAAATCATGTCATGATGTTCCATTTCCAAAATATTGTGTCGCCCTCCCTGCGACATCTGTTTTCCGCAGTGAGTTTGACGGTAATCTGTTCGAGCCCAATGCTGGCCTCCGTTGGCTGGCCCGATTGCGACACGACTTGTGTGGTGACTTCATATGCGCTGGAAACAGACACTGTGGAGTGCTTGGATGATCTGGCGGCATACACTTGTGCTTCTTTGACCCTGGTGGATACCTGCACCTTAGAACAGACTTTGGCCTTTCACGTCATCGGCAGTGGAGCCGATACCGTGACGACATGCAATGCCACTACGGCTTTTGGAATAGGGCCTGATGGTGCCATTCGCCTGCTGGGGCTCACGGCAACCGGTTTGGCCACCAGCGACATGTTTCTCGAAACAGACGAGGGGCTGACATTGACTCAGTACGCCAATGGTATTGCCATCTTGAAGGGAGAGGTGGCCAATGCGAACAATGCTGACCAACGGTTCGAGGTGTTTGTGGTCTACGAGAATGGTGTCAGTGGCTCAGATTGGGGAGGTGGCTTTAAGCATGCCATGGCTTGTGACCCGCCAACCGACACTTGGGACATTTACACCATCAAGCCCGATCAGAGTCACCTTTTGGGGCGTGGTGCTTTCGAAGGGAGTTTATTGCAATTGCAGCATGCGCCCAGTTCGCAGTTCTTCGGTTTCCAGGTGGGATTGGGGGCCAATGACCACAACTGTAATTACGGTGCAGGCGGTTGGTTCAGTTGGAATGGTACGATTTGCGGAGATGATGTAGCAGGAGCGATGGGGGATGTCATCGTAGACCTGGATTGCGCTTCGGACTTCGATCCATGCACGGCTCAGTCCATTGTCTATTTCAATGCTTACAAGCCCGATTGTGGTGTTTTACAATATTCCATGGACGTCCTCCGCGTTGACAATGCGCCTCCCGTCATCACCGGATTGCCCAATGATACCATTGTAGAATGTCTGCCCGAATTGTACGATCACGAAGGGGTCACCGCTACGGACAACTGCCCGGTGCCTGGATTTCCTGTACTTACTTATGAAGGGGTGTTCGAAGTCGAAGCCTCGGAGGGGTATTGCCGGTCTTACGAGCAGCGGTGGCGTGCAGAAGACGAATGCGGAAACGTGGCCATTGCGGCCCGGTTGATCGACCAGTTTGAAGACGTCCTGCCACAAATGGTAGGGGACGAAGTGGTGTTGATGGAGTGCGATCAATGGCCGGGAGGGTTCGAACCGCCATTCGCCGATTTGGTGGCTGCAGGGATCATCGATGCGGTCGACAATTGCAGCATAGATACCGTGCTGATTGAGTACGGTGTGATGTCAGGAGGGTGCCATTATGATCACATCATGACCTACACCCCCATCGACGGGTGCGGAAATGTAGGGGCGTCATTCTATCAGATTGTCGCCATAGACGACACCACCCCGCCCACCCTGGTCGATGTTCCTGTCGATACCCTCGTCTCTTGTACCACGGATCCTGCGGCCGTCGACGCATTGCCCAGTGCCATTGACAACTGCGATCTAGACGTTAACCTCACTTTTGAGGTGAACTATATCGACGATGGCGACGGTTGTGATGAGACCTACATCATTGAGCGGATTTTCATTGCAGAGGATTGCAGCTACAACCACTCATTGGACACCCAATACGTGCACGTGGCCGACACATCCGCGCCAGCCATTACGCTGAATATTCCCAGTGACATTTCCGCGCAGGGTTGTTTTGCGGATATCGATTTGAGCGTTGCAGCACTTGGCACAGCTACTTACACCGCTGCCGATGATTGTGGTGAATTGACCGAGACTTTGACATACTCAGACGGTCCAGTTGACGAGCCCTGCGGTGAAGGTGGAGGGTCGGGCACCTTCCAGCGCACATGGACGCTTGAGGTGACCGATTGTGCGGGCAATATGTCTCAGCTGCAAGGTGTTCAGACCATTGAGGTTTTGGACGGGTCTGCTCCCGCGTTAGAGGTGGTCAATTTGGTGTCTCTAGACTGTGTGGATTGGTATGACGGTTTCGATTCGGACGATGCCGTTGCATTGGGCTGGGTCTCAGCATCAGACAACTGCTTGTTGGATACCGTGATCCTCACAGTGAACGGTGAGTTTAGCAGCGATTGTGCGGGCGATTGGGAAGTCCAGTACACGGCTGTCGATGCTTGTGGAAACGACACGACAGCTTCTCAGATCATCAGTTTGGTGGATACTGTAGCCCCTTATTTTACCGTCATTCCAAATGATGAGGATTTGGCGTGTGATGGAGATCCTGCACCCTATCAAGCGGGCGATGCGGTCGCTGAAGATATCTGTGGCAATGTGGCCATTTCCACACACGACGAGTTGGTCATCGATGGCTGTGCTTCGTCTGCAGTTTGGGAGCGGACCATCACCGCGACGGACGATTGTGGGAATGCGGCAACGCATGTCCAGCGATTCGCTCGGATCGACGATGTCTCGCCCACCATCAGCACATGGCCGGCAGACACGTCCGTGTCGTGTGTACTGTTCGCATTCGACCCCGCGACCGTCGACTTCTCTGATGATTGTGATACGGCACCTACACTCGAAGTTTCCGACGACACGGTCCATTTCGAATGCCCCGGAACTTTTACTGTGGAACGTCACTTTACCGTGACCGATTGCACAGGCAACGAACACGAAGAAATCCAAGTCATCGAGGTCGTCGACACGGTGGCTCCTGTATTGGTCACGAGTGGCGTGCAAATTGAAGTGTCTTGCTCTGAATGGACCTGCGACATTGCATTCTTGCAGTCGCTGGGACATGTGTCCGCCACCGACAATTGTGGTGATGTGGCGCTGAGCGTCGCGTGCAACCAATTTTCAGGCGGATGTCTTGACCCGAATGGAATGCTCACTTTGATCTACACCGCCGAGGACCCTTGCGGAAATACGACCCAAGCAGAGCAAATCCTGATGTTGATTGACACGGTAGCGCCTGTGGGCAGCATAAGCTGTCCAGCCGACCTGACCGTAGAACTCAGTGCCGATTGCACGTACGATCTGGGGGCTCCAAACGCTACAGCCCCATGGGGTGCCCCTACGGGTAGCGCATTGGACAACTGTGACGAAGAACCTGAGTTGACCTTCAGCTACTCCGATGGCGCCCCACAATACGCTTGCGGCGATGCGGGGGGCATGACCATTGAGCGGACGCATACTTTGATCGCTGAAGACCGTTGCGGAAATGCAGACACGGTCACCTGCATACAGACCATTGTGCTGCTCGATGTAACAGGGCCGGTGATCACATACGATGCACCCTTCCCTCAGAACATCTTTGGCTGTTTGGCCGATACCGACACGAGCTTGACCGCTCTTGGAGCCTTGACGGCAACAGGGGCTGACGCTTGCGGCGGTGAGGTGACGGTCGTGGTCACCTATTCCGATGAGGTCAACGTTTCCTGCGCAGGGGATGATGACGCCCCAGAGGGCAGCGCTACGTTGGACCGCACCTTTAGCATGACCGCCACAGATTGTGGAGGCAATGTGTCCACAGCCACCTATGTCCAGGCCATCAACTTCTTTGATGTCGAAGCGCCGAGCTTGTCCCTGACGTGCCCCAATGACACCACCGTGGCTTCCTTGCCTGATTGCACCGCCGATTTGGCGCCGTCATTGCTCGGAACGCCGAGCGTCGAGGCGACAGACAACTGTGACACGGAGGTGGCCTATACCGTCGATTTCACCGACGACGAGTTCTCCTTCGGGTGCGTTGGAACACGCTTTTACACGCGCACTTTCACCGTCACTGCGGTAGACGACTGTGGGCAGGAAACTTCATTGACCTGTACACAAGACATCACCGTAGAAGACGTGACGGCCCCCATCATCTCGATGGTGTGCCCTGACGACGCCAATATTGTCTTGGATGGAGACTGCAGTTGGTCGGGCTCATCGGGTCAGCCATCAGTGGTCGTGAATGACGCCTGTGATCCTACGCCAAGTTTGGAAGTGATTTATGTAGACCACGATACAACCTTGCAGTGTTTGGGTGACGATGGTTTGGCCGAGGGGAGTTTCTCCTTCATCAGGACTTTTACGGCCACTTCTATTGATGCATGCGGCAATGTGGCCACCCAGAGTTGTGATCAATGGGTGAGTCTTTGGGACAGTGCGGCGCCAAGCCTTCATGAATTGGAGACTTTGCCGACGGATACATTGTTTTTGGATGCCGCCTGTGAAACGGACCTCGATCCGGCCGTGCTGCCATCGGTCTCGGCTGAAGATGCCTGCGACAGCGATGTGGCCGTGGCCATTTCCCACTCGGACGATCCAGCCGTTTATGAAGCCCTCTCAGATGGTGTTGCCCTGCAAATCGACACCGTCGCTATCGACGGTGCGCCGGGTGCAACCACCTACCGGCTCTATGCAGTGCTCAACAATCCCGACGATTGCCTCAGCGCTGTTGTAGGAGAAGGGGCCGATGCAACTTGGATCACTTCCACAGCACCGTTCTATCAGCATGAGTTGGGTGCAGCGACCCCCTCAAGCATTGATCCAGTGTTGTTTGACTTGTTCCCAGAATTGGAATACGATTCGTGGGTGACCATCGGCATTGACCGTACACCAGATCCAAGCTTGGAACAGGCCGCCGTGCAAGTCGTGGAGTCATCACCATGGGTGGCAGACTTTAATGCCGGAGGTTCTTTGGCGCTGAACAGTGCATTTGGAGATGGATGGTTTGCATTGCCCACGAGTGCCAATTGTAGGCCTGCAGACGATGGCAGGGTGCTGCTCGCGCAGCTGAGCACTGCTGGCCACCTCAGCGGACAGGTCTATGTGCAAGTGCTGTCGGGCGGCCCAGGTGGTCCCGACAACCGCTACACATTGTCCTTCGGCAATGCCTGCACTGCTGAAGACGGCAACCAAGAGGGCAGTTACAGCTTCGTCCGTACTTGGCAGAGCGTGGCCATCGACGACTGTGGTAACGCAGATACCAGCATCACTTTCCAAAACATCGCCGTGCTGGATACCACAGCTCCACAGCTCACAGAGACGTGTGGCCTGATGAATGGAGAAGAGGTTATACTGGACTGTGCCGGTCCTTGGATTTTCGACATGGACCCACTTCCGTTGCCATGTAACGTCGAAGCTGTAGACAATTGCGACAGCGAGGTCGGTGTGGCCCGATTCGATGAAATAGATGAGGATGCCCCCACGGGAGGTTCATGCAACAAGTGTGCTCCAACAGATCCTGCTCCATTCGCCAACGGTCTCACCTGCGACAACGAAGCGCCTGAGTCCATGCGGCTCTTCAATTTTGATGGCCAATCGAACGCGTCCTTCGTGCTCGAGACTGCCGAGGTATCCCGGTTTGATGTCCAGTGCGACAGCACTTTGCAAGTAGAACTGTTTCTAACTGACGGACAAGAAGGAGGATTCCATTTCACGGCTGAGTATGGCTTCGCCGGAGATTGGGACACTTGGTCTAGCGCAGACAACCCCTACCACGAGGGGATGGCGGGAAGCTACAAGAAAGACTGCGAGGCGGTCTATCCTGGCCTTCCTATCTGGTTGGATTGGAACTACTTTGTGATGTTGGATGGCACATTGGAAGGGTCAGGTGCCTATGCGGGTTCCTTGTTCAGTTTGGCGCACCAACCGGCCAGCCATTACTTCGGGTTTCAAGTAGGGCCAGGTGCCAACAACAAGAACGAAGCGTACGGTGCAGGAGGTTGGTTCTTTTGGGACGGGGAACTAGTTGTCAACGGGGAAACCCAAGGGAATATGGCTTCAAGCGGCGACATTTTTGTAGACCTTGATTGTTGTTTGCCATGGACTTCCGATCACTACTATGCGGCGTCGGATGATTGTGGCAACACCACGCCATTTTCATACAGCGTCACCAATACAGGGGAAGTATCGCCTGATGGAGCGGGTCTGTCTGGAGAGACCCAGCATACCGATGGCCCTATTGTCCTCGGTGGTGGGCTTTCTGGAAAGGCACCCTTCCGTGTTTTGGGACTCAATCCCAATCCTACAGCGGATTTGACCCAGCTGCAATTTGAAGTGGATATTGCCCAAAGAATCACGGTTCGTTTGCACACCATGAGTGGCGAGCATGTTATGGATGTATTTGATGGAATGGCCGAGCCAGGTGCTGCCTATCAGGTCGAAATTGGAGTGGCCGCAATGTCGGCAGGACTCTATCAGCTTCGCCTTTCTTCATCCTTGCACAGCGAGGTTCGAAAACTGCTCATTGCTGACTAAAAAATATATTTTTCGATAAATAGAGCAGAAAGAGGGGGTTATAGCCCCCTCTTTTTTTTTGTGTCGTCCCCTGAAGCTTGAATTTTCCGGTATTGCGGACGCTCACAAGATTAGTGGTAGAATCAAGGGTTCTATCGATGAATTTCATTGTTCTCGCCCCATTTTCACCTTGACCAAACCTTGTTCACGCTATGCTCAGCCTTTGCTGCTCTTCAAATGCGCCTTCAGCGGCGCCCGTTTTTTCGAGATTCACCTCCCTCGCTTCTCTTTTGACCTTGAGTCTTTGGATGCTTTTTGCACCGTCTGGACATGCTCAATGCCCGAATGACAATGATGCTTGGTTAACGTGGGTCTTCACAGCAGAAGGAGAAACCGCCAGCACCTTTTGCATTTTTAGTGGGGAACACAACATCTTGGAGGTGATCGAGGGCTCGACTTACGAAGTCAGCACCTGTGGTACCAGTTGGGATACACAGCTCACCATTTATGATGCTACAACGGGAGCACTCGTCGCTTACGACGACGATGGGTGTGGGTTGCAATCCACTGTGACCTTTACAGCCGCTCAGAATGGGACCTACCTGCTCTTGATGGACGATGCTTCTTGCACGGTTCCGGAGGGAACTGAGTGTGGGTATATGTCAGCGACTTTGGTCAATATGGGTATTCCCGGTGCTTGTGCCAACGCCGTTGTGGCGGTGTCTGGTGAAGTCTATGATTACAACTTAGCAGCGGGCAATGGAGAGCTCAATCCGTCTGATGGGCCGAATGGAACACCAGGCGATGAGGTGGTGTATGAATTCACCGCAACGGTGAGTGGTACCCATGAAGTGACGGTGAGCAATGACGATGGCTTGGTGGACTTGTTTGTTGGGGAAGTGTGTTCAGAAGATGACTTTTCATACATAGAAGAGGTGTCTCAGTTACACCTGCATTCGTTGGACTTGGTCGCAGGCACCACGTACTATTTCATGGTGGATGATCAAAACACAACAGCCAACTCAGGTACCTTCAGCATTACAGATCCAAATTATTGTGGGTCAGGTATAGAAGAGTCGCATGCGCTCATTGCGTACGATACGTTGACCGTCGTAGGCAACACCGCAGACTTGCCCAACTGTTGTTTTTTCCGGCCTTCGAATGATGCGACATATGAATTGGTCGTACCTGAAACGGGCAGCCTCTGGATTTCTGCCTGTGGGTCTACTTTCGATACCTACATGTACCTCTCAACCTCAGTTTGTGGAGGCACAACTTTGGCCGAAAATGACGACTTCTGTGGCAGTCAGTCGCTCATGGAGGTTGAGGTTACCGCGGGAACGTATTATTTGACTTTGGAGGGGGCTGAAGACACCGACATGGGGGCCTTTGAGATTGAAGTGCTCAACACGCCCTTCCCCCCTTACTCAGTGCATTCGAAGCACGCGAGTTCACAGCAAGGTGCGGGTTCGAAATACGGTTCTTCCGTCGCGATGAGTGGCGATGTCCTCGTGGCAGCGGACGAGCAAGAACACGTGGAGGTCTTGAGAAAGGCCGGTGATGGTTCTTGGTCATTGGAAACCGTGATTCCCGCTCCTTCAGCAGGTATCAGTTTTGGTTCAAGGGAAGCGCTGGCAACCAATGGAGAATGGATCGCCATCGGCGCCAAGCAGGACGATACATACGGCAACAATTCTGGTGCTGTTCACATGTATCATTACGATGGTTTGGATTGGCAGTATGAGGGCTCATTGAGCCACATGGCGCCATTTGGAAGCATTGCCACCGATTTATTCGGTATGGCCTTGGCCATGGACGGAAACCGCATGGTCGTGGGTTCCCGGGCTGAGAATGGAGTCGGAGCAGCGGGAGCTGTTCACTATTTCGAATACAACAGCATGTTGGGCATGTGGCTCGAAAGCGGATTTATCGCCAGTACGCACACGTCTGGAAATTCGACCACCAAATTTGCTGAAAGCGTAGACATCTCGGGAGATTACATGATTGTAGGAGAACACCGCAACAACACCAACGGCAATTTCGCTGGAGCGGCCTACATCTACTCTTTCTACAACCAGTGCTGGCACCAACAGAATGTCTTCTACGGACACAATGCAGACGATATTCTCGGTAAGGACGTGGCCATCAGTGGTGCAACGGCCGTGGCCGGATCGCCATTTGCCGATACCGGTGGCTTGAATGAGGCTGGTGCGGTGACGATGTACCGTTTGCTTCCCTCCACTGGTGGAGACAGCGCTTGGACTGAGACGGCACACTTTGCTCCGGAAGGAACGGCACAAGGCGACTGGGTCGGTTCTGCCTTGGATATTGACGGTTCACTCCTCGCAGTGGGTGTCCCACGGGACGACGAGTTCCCCATCAATGGAGGCGCGGGTTACTTCCTCTTTGACTGCACAGGTGGTTCTTTGGCTTGCGTGAATGAGGGCTTTGCCTGCGACGCCATGCAAAATGACCGTTTGGGATTCGATGTGGCAGTCAGCGATGGATTGGCGGCCATTGGTGCCACTTTGGACGACAACATTTTTGAGGACGCGGGATCGGTTTACATCCTCGGGTCCAATGACATCGGCTTCGAGTGCGACCTGACAGCGCCAGGTGATACCGAAACCGATTTGATTTCAGCGGACGATTCAGGCGCCAGCGCTTCGGATGACACGACCCGCAATACCACACCTGATTTTGATGTGTTCCTTCCCGGTGGAGGAGGTCTCTCTGTGAACGAAGGATACTTGGCACAGGCGGGTGATGCCCTCATTTTTTACCTCGAAGGCAGCGGTGACAGCACCATTGTGATTTTGTCTGAAGATGACATCGACGATGGCTTCTTCAACTTCGAATTTGTGTACCCTGGTCCCGTTTTGGAGGATGGTGTTTACACCTTCTGCTCCTATGTGATGGACGTATTTGGCAACATGGGTGCCACCGACTGCTTGACCATTGTGGTCGACAACGAAGATCCACAGCCACTGCTTGACTTTGGCCCTTCGGCCGTTGCAGGCGCGGACACGACCCTCTACTTGGATGCCAACGGCGTCATCGTTTTGGACGTCGAGAACAGCGACAACCTCTCCGCTTCGGACAACATCGCGATGGACACAATCTATGTTGACATCACCGACTTCGATTGTTCCGATGCCGACGCCATCACCACTGTGACCCTCACAGCGGTCGATTTGGCGGGCAACATCGGCACCACCACGTTTGATGTGGCCATTGAGGACAACATCGCACCAGACGTTGTGGTACAAAACGTCACGATACAGCTCGCCAACGATGGCACAGGCAGCCTGACGGCTGCCCAAGTCGACAACGGCACCACCGACAATTGTGGCATTGACAACCTCGCCATCAGCGAAACCACTTTTGGTTGTGATGATGTTGGAGACCATACACTGGTGTTTACCGCTACAGACCTCAGTGGAAATACGGCCACGGCCAACTTTACAGTGACGGTGGAAGACAATGAGGTTCCTGAGGCTAACGCCCAGGACATCACCTTGGAGCTCGACGCTTCTGGCAATGCCAGCACCACGGCTGCTGCGGTTGACAATGGTTCGGGCGGCGCCTGTGCCATCGGAAGCCTGAGCCTGAGCCAGACGGACTTCAGTTGCGACGATTTGGGCCCCAACACGGTCACATTGACGGTGACCGATGTCAATGGAAATGTCTCCACGGCAACCGCGACGGTGACCGTAGTAGACCTCTTGGCTCCAAACGCTGTTGCCCAGAATGTCACGCTGCAGCTCGATTCAATGGGAATGGTCAGCTTGGCCGCAGTCGATGTGGACAACGGTACCACCGAAAATTGCAGCCTGGACAACCTCGCCATCAGCCAGACTGATTTCGATTGTACCGACTTGGGTACAAACACCCTCGAGTTCACGGCCAGGGACATCAGTGGAAACACGGGTCTCACCAACTTTACGGTGACAGTGGAGGACAATGTGGCTCCTGTGGTCATTGCCCAGGATGTGACCATTCAATTGGACGCTTCGGGCAATGCCATTACCACAGCAGAAGCTGTAGACAATGGTTCGAGCGACGCCTGTGGCATCGCCAGCCTGAGCCTGAGTCAGACGAATTTCGGTTGTGACGATTTGGGTCCCAATACCGTGACCTTGACGGTCACCGACAACAATGGAAATATTTCCACGGAGACCGCTGTGGTCACAGTGGAGGACACCGCTCCAACCATCGCCATTGCTCAAGACTTGACCGTTCAATTGAATGTGGCAGGCATTGGGTTCATCACGGCCGCTCAGGCGGACAACGGTTCCAATGACCCATGTGGCATCGCCTCTACGACGGTGAGCCAGACGAGTTTCGATTGTGACGACCTCGGATCCAATGATGTGGACTTTTCCGCTACGGATGTTAACGGCAACACAGCCACCGTCTCCTTCACGGTAACGGTGCAAGACAACATTGCTCCAACCATAACTGGCACACCCGGCAACATCACGCTGTCCGCTGCTGCCGGAACATGCAGCGCTGCTGCGACGTGGACAGATCCTACGGTCGCTGACAATTGCTCGGCCACCCTGTCTTCTTCGCACACCAGTGGTGCGACCTTTGACGTGGGCGCCACCACGGTGACGTTCACAGCCACGGACATCGCGGGCAACACGACCACCTCGACCTTCACGGTCACGGTGACCGACGACGAGGACCCCGTTATTTCGGACACGCCCGCGGCCATTACCCAAAGCAACGATGCTGGAAATTGCAGCGCTGTTGTCAATTGGACGCCGCCAACAGCCGCTGACAATTGCGGGGTTGATTCGATGGTAGGAGATGCTGCTTCTGGTGACACATTCCCAGTGGGAACGACGACGGTATCCTATACGGCCACCGACATCCACGGCAATTCAACCACCTCGAGCTTCACGGTCACGGTGACCGACGATGAAGCTCCCGTGATTTCGGACATGCCGGCCAGCATCACGCAAACTGCCGATGCCGGTCAATGCACGGCCAATGTGACTTGGGCAGCGCCTACTGCTTCTGATTTCTGTGGCATTGCAAGCTTTACAGCCGATGCGGCTTCCGGAGACGCGTTCGCGGTGGGCACCACAACGGTGACCTACACGGCGACTGACGTCCATGGCAACATCGCAACGGGGTCATTCGACATCACAGTGACCGACGATGAGGACCCTGCCATTGCAGGTATGCCATCCGATATCACCCAATCGAATGATGCAGGCATTTGTGGTGCCGCAGTGAGTTGGATAGCCCCAACCGGTTCAGACAACTGCACCGTGGCTTCCTTGACTTCAACCCACAACAGTGGTGACACCTTCGAGGTGGGCAACACGACCGTTACCTACACGGTCACTGACCTTGCGGGCAATACGGCGACAAGCTCCTTTACGGTCACAGTGACGGACAATGAGGCACCTGTCATCTCGAATATCCCAGCAGACTTCACCGTGGGGACATTTGATGGTTTATCCACTGCCGTTGTCACTTGGCCTGAAGCGCCCGCGGCTGACCCCGCGGCTTCCGACAACTGCGGGGTGACTTCGTTCACTTCGACCCATGCGAGTGGAGACACTTTTGATGAAGGGGTAACGACTGTGACGTACACCGCCATGGATGCTGCCGGGAACACGACCACTTCGTCCTTTACGGTCACGGTGAGCGACGGTGAAGCACCGGTCATCAGCGGAAATCCAGCGGACATTACCCAGACTGCTGACGCCGGCCAATGTTCGGCTGTGGTCACCTACACGGCGCCTACGGCAACCGACAATGTTGCCATTATTTCATTCTCTGGTGACGCTGCTTCTGGTGACACCTTCCCCGTGGGCACTACGACGGTGACTTACACGGCGATTGATGATGCAGGCAATACCACCACATCCGACTTCACGGTGACCATCACCGATAACGAGGCCCCCGCCATCGCGGACACGCCAGCCAATATCACCCAGACGGCGGATGCCGGTCAGTGCGGTGCTGTGATCAATTACACGGCTCCGACCGCAAGCGACAACTGCGCTGTCACTTCGTTCTCGGGTGACGCAGCCTCCGGCGACACGTTCCCCGTGGGCACGACAACGGTCACCTACACGGCCGTCGACCCCGCAGGCAATACAGAGACTTCCAGCTTTACGGTGACCATCATCGATGACCAGGATCCTGCCATCGCGGGTACGCCAGCGAACATCACCCAGACGGCGGATGCCGGCATTTGCGGAGCATCGATCTCATGGTCCGATTTGACAGCAAGTGATAACTGCTCTATAGCCTCGTTCAGTGGTACGCACGCTTCGGGAGACACATTCCCAGTGGGCGCCACTTCAGTCACATTCACGGCTACTGACGTCAACGGCAACACCACCACCTCGACCTT
>Ga0115569_10000864_pt1 | contig 23436 bp, 18 predicted proteins | sample COGITO_mtgs_1205_2_FD_87295 | JGI IMG/M metagenome (GOLD analysis project Ga0115569, IMG submission 87295) | Pelagic marine microbial communities from North Sea - COGITO_mtgs_120503 | ecosystem: Environmental > Aquatic > Marine > Epipelagic | place: Germany:Helgoland, sampling site Kabeltonne... | reverse complement strand
GGCATTCCCTCACGTGTTCTGAATCGTCATACCACCATCGACCGGCAGCGTCACTCCATTGAGGAAGGATGACGCAGGAAGCGCAAGACTGAGCGTGGCGTGGGCCACCTCCTCCGGGATTCCATAGCGCCGCATAGGAACTCGGCGGCGCGCGAACTTCTCTCGTTGGGCTTCCGGAATCCCCTCGGTCATCCCCGTTACGATGGGGCCTGGGCAGACACAGTTCGCCGTCACGCCCGTTCGCCCAAGCTCAACGGCCATTGAGCGCGTCAAACCTATGACGCCGTGTTTGGCCGCGGTATAGGGTCCGGTGAACGCGGTCGCGCCGAGGCCCTCGGTCGACGCAATGTTAATAATCCGGCCGTCGCCATTGCGCGTGAGCTGGGTCAGACATGCGCGCGTCAGACGTTGATGCGAAGACAGCATCACGTCCATCGATCGCTGCCAAGTCGGCTCGTATTCCTCATCGGACTGAGACAGCGTCGCGCCGACCGAGATTCCCGCGTTATTCACGAGAATGTCGATGTCTCCGAGCGTCGTCTGAACCTCGGATACGACTTCATGAATACGACTGAGGTCCGCCACGTCCAGCGACCAGCCAGTCGAGTGACCACCCGCCGCGTGGATCTCTTCGACAACCGCATCAACGCGCTCCTTATCGAGGTCTGTGACGGCGACCCTTGCACCTTCATCAGCGAAAAGATGGGCGGTGGCGCGTCCCATCCCACTCGCGGCGCCAGTAATCAGAACGACGCGATCGGCTACGGAACGGGAGAGTTGTGAGAGTCTCGGCATGATCCGCATCTTAGCGGCAGGCCAGTATTCGAGCGAGCGACTTTTGCTGCCACTCTAGTCCGCGAGTACGAAAGTCCTGCGCGTGGCGCCTAAAACTGCCTTCTCTCATTCAGCCGAAGCCAGGCTTCTAGGCAATGCTGCTCGCCAGATTGTTAGGCTTCTCGCGACTTAAGGAACGCAGAGCAGGTCGAAGGGGCAAAGATGGGGACAAAATCCGCACAGCGGCCTGACGTCCTGCTCAGGTCATTGACACAACCACCACAACGGGTGGAGTACACGAACAAGGACTAACCCATAAAAAAGAGACTCTGCTGAAACCCTGAACGGGTTAGCAGGATCAGAGCACTGGGGAGCGACAAGAAATGAAAATGGTCGGGCCGGTGAGACTCGAACTCACGACCTCTTGACCCCCAGTCAAGCGCGCTACCAGACTGCGCCACGGCCCGACGAGCGCGTAGTTTTAGCCCAGCGGCGATGCAGCGTCTATGGGGCGGGCAATCTTGTTGAACGATTCCGAGAAGAGCCTCAGATCTCGAAGTCATCTTCGATGGGGCGTCCAATCCAATCTTCGCGCTGGCTCTTCGCAGAGAGCGCCGGCCTTGCTCTATTATGATCACTCTTGTCGGGGCGGCCGGCTGAAGTGCCACCCTCCTCGAACGCAGCAGAAGCCTCTGCGTGGAGCGCGCGCGGGACCCCGCCTGAGAAAGAGTGCAGACGATGCGCAAGCCCATCTCCGAGCCGTAAGATATCCGCCGCAGGCAAGCCGGCCCACTCCATCCGACGGCGCAGGTAATGCTCGGTCTCTTCGGCGCTCATTCGCGTGCGGAGCGATACTTCTGGCGGGGCAAAGGCGTGCAGAGATGATAGCAATCGTGTCGCTTTTGAATCGGGATTGAGCGCCATCAAAATGCGCAATCTGGATTCGCTCGCAGGTAGATGATCAACGAGAGCGCGACGAGTTTCCGCTGGGAGCGAATCTGCATCATCGAAGAGCAGAAAGAAGGGCTCACGAAACGAGTTCGCCAGCGCAGCCAAATCGCTCATCGCCTTTCGCGCATCCTCCACGCCTGACAACTTTTCGGAAGCCCCAGCCGTGCCGCCCTCTCCGGCAGCCACGACGTCAACAGGCGGCGAAGGGGAGCCGTCTGGAGAGCGATGGGGCGGAACTCGCCCGAGAAGACCGTGCACCCAAATTGATAGATCCGTCGGCGATAGACCGGCATAGGGAAGATAGATTGCACGAGCATCCCCATCCCGAGCTTCATTCATGCGGGACTCGACAACGCGCAGCATCAGCGTCTTGCCCAAGCCAGGAGTACCCACGATCGCCGCGATCGTGGAGCCCCGTCCATAGGACTCCGCCCACAAACGAATACTCTCGAGCACCTTTTCCGTCTCGGCGCGCGGCACATATGCGGCGGGATCCGATGTCTCGGAAAATGCTTCGCGGCGGGCGAGCCTATCGACCGTATGACTAACGATCGAGTCCCTTGCGCCCTGACCTCCGAAATCCCTGGCTAGAGATCCCGCAGACTCGTTCGTCGTCATGCGCCGTCCTGAAGTGCTCCCCGAACTGAGGCCAGGTCGCTATGAATCTCATCAAGAGCGGCGCCAAGTGCGACCCAATCCGCCTTTGGCTGAGTGCCCTTGCCTTCACCTTCGCTCGCAGCCTCGTTAGGTGCGGCTCCGGGTCCAGGAGACACTTGGGCGACACCTGCGGGAATATCCAAGAGCCCAAGGGCGCCGTCGACACCCAGCTCTTGAATGCGCTGCCGCGCACCCGCGATCGTGTATCTCTCTCCCCAAAGCAATCGCTTCAACAGCCAAACGAACTCGATATCGCGCTTCCGGTACAGGCGCTGCTTGGATCGCGACTTTGGGGGCGCCATCCATCGAAACTCGGTTTCCCAGTAGCGCAGCACATGCGCCTTAACGCCTGTCAGGCGACTCACTTCACCGATTCGGTAGTAGAGCTTGTCCGAAGCAAGCAGCGTTTCGCGTGACTGGCGGTCGCTCTCGGCATCCATCGATTCAGCGGCGTCGAAGCCATACTCTAATGCTCCGACCTTGCGCCGCGTGCTTTTGCCGCCTGTAGCTGCGCGCTTCGATTTCTCGTTCTTCTTCGGCATGCGGTACCCCCCTACAGATGCAGGTATCACGATGCCACGCTGGTCCCATCGATGCACGGGAAAACTGAACTCATCCCGTCACTGCCCTCGCAGAAGGGTCGATCACATCCAACCCATTCCGATTGAAAACGTGGCAAACCTACGTCTCCAATGACACACGCGGCGATGAAGCTCAGACAATCGAATCGAAGAGGTCGCGAAAGAGAGCGTTGAACGAGCGCACGACCGAAAGCCGTTCAGTCCTCGTCGCCGTGTCCGTCTCCGAGGCCTTCGTTGAGGCGTGCCTCGGCGGCGCGGTCCTCGTCCGTAACTTCCGTCTCGTTCAGGACATTCTTCAAGACCAAGCTGGGCTTGAAGGTCAGCACACGGCGAGCATCAAGGAGAATTTCCTGCCCGGTCTGGGGATTCCGCCCCTTCCGTGCATTCTTTTCGCGAACGACAAAGTTCCCGAAGCCGGAGATTTTGACCTTCTCGCCTTCAGCGAGGGTCTCCTTCATGATCTCGAACACTTTCTCAACAAGCTCCGCAGCCTCCTTTTTAGAGAAGCCAACCCGCTCATAGATTTGTTCGACGATCTCCGCCTTCGTCATCGTCCACCCTCCCGACGCGCTCGTCTCGCGAGCCGTTCGGCCTCTCCTCCAGAAGAAAGCATCCTTTGGATGTCGTCCCTAGAAGGCTTTGGTCTGGCGTGTTCATGACCGTCGCCCATCGGCGGAGCCAACGCAAATGCGCAGGCTCCGCCATTTGGACGATTGCTACAGACTGGCTTTGGCCTTTTCAGCCAGCGCCGTGAATCCCTGCGGATCCTCAAGTGCGAGTTGCGCGAGGACCTTACGGTCGACCTCGATGCTCGCAGCCTTAAGCCCCGCCATCAGGCGGCTATATGAAACACCGTTCTGACGAGCGGCTGCATTGATGCGCGCGATCCAAAGACCGCGAAATTCTCGCTTGCGGGCCCGCCGATCTCGATAGGCGTATTTATCAGCCTTATCGACAGCTTCGGTAGCCACACTGAATAGCTTGGAACGGCCTCCCCAAAAGCCCTTCGCTCGCTTCAGTACTTTTTTACGTCGCTTGGCGCCCGGGACGCCCCGCTTTACTCTCGGCATCTTCGCTCTCGCTTTGTTCCGACCTCACGACATTTGCGTCGGGGTCCATCTGGCTTGGTAGGCGTGCCTTGGCCTGCTCAAGCTCTGAGTTAGGCGACGAACCCATGTTCGCCTCCTCGTTTCACTTTTACTTCATCTACTTGCTCGACCGAAACTCGATCGACTTTCCGTCTTGGATCCGCTGCAACTTACTGTCCTCGTGAACCCCATTAGTAGGTTCCCGAAAATTATAGGTACGGCAGAAGCCTGCGTACGCGCGCCACATCGTCAGACGATACGAGGTCGCTTTGGCGGAGTTGTCGCTTCCGCTTGGTACGTTTCTTCGTAAGAATGTGCTGGCGATTCGCCTTGTTGCGCTTCAGCTTGCCCGTTCCGGTCTTGCTGAATCGCTTCGCGGCGCCGCTATGCGTTTTCATTTTGGGCATAGAACCCTTCCTTTCGTTTCAAATCTATCCAGAGACGTCGCCCCGAATAATCGAGTGCGGCCCTCCAGTTCGAGCCCTGCTCCGGAGAGAATCTGTCGCGCCCTCTCAGCCTAATGATCCCTTAGGTATCCTCAGGTTGTAGGTTGCGTGTCTTTTCCGTCCCCAGCCTCTACCTCTGCTTCAGCTTCCACCGGAACCTCGGAAGAGGCCCCAGAAGAAGCATCAGGAGTGGCATCAGTTGCCTCGCTTGCTTCTTTTTGAGAATTATCGGTCGTAGCTTCAGTCTTAGTCGTAGCTTCCTCGCTAGCCGACTCGTTACTCGCCGCTACGGCCACGTCTTCGCTTGATTCAGTGGCTTCAGCTTTTTCTGCTGCTTCCTCTGCGCGCTTTATTTCCGCCACCGCTTCCCGGTCTGCGACCAGGATCATCGACATGAAGCGCCCTTCCATTCGGGGGGACGACTCCATTTTGGCGATCGCACCGAGCTGCTCTCGTACGGCCGTAAGCTGTTCCCGACCACGATAGGTGTGAACCATCTCACGACCACGGAACATCACCGTGACCTTAACCTTGTCGCCTTCCATCAGGAATTTGCGCGCATTATTGAGTTTGAAATTAAGATCATGCTGATCTGTTCCCGGCCGCAGCTTCACTTCTTTGAGTGTCGCTGAGTGGGATTTCTTACTCGCGTTCTTCTTCTTTAGCTCGTACTTGAACTTGCCGTAGTCCATGATTCGGCAGACCGGCGGACGCGAGTTCGCGGCCACCTCGACCAAATCAAGACCGACTTCACGGGCCTGGACGAGCGCGTCCTCGGGCGTCATAACGCCGAGTTGCTCGCCGTCGGCTCCGATTACTCGGATCTCACGGACACGGATACGTTCATTAACCCGAGTGTTATCTCGCTCGGGCTGCACAATTCTGAACTTGGATCGAGCAGGTATCTGACTTTCCTCCTCAGGCGAACGGGGATTTGCGACGTTCGGCATTCGATATTGAAAGTGCTTCTACAAGCGCTTCCGCCGACATCGCATCCATTGCCTGCTTGGATTTTCTTAGACGCGGGGACACTGTGCCCCGCTCGACTTCGTCGTCTCCGATCACCAGAGTGAGCGGAATCTTCTGAGTCTGGCCCTCACGGACCCGGAATCCCAGAGTCTCGCTCCTATCGTCGACTTCCGCACGTACTCGTTTCGAAGCAAGTGCAGCTTTTAGCTCATAAGCGCGTTCTTGGTGTCGGTCGGAGATGGGAAGAATCACCACCTGAATCGGGCTCAACCAGAATGGGAAGTCCCCGCCGGTGTGCTCGATGTAGATGCCGATAAAGCGTTCAAGGGAGCCCAAAATGGCTCTATGGAGCATCGCGGGCTGGTGCAACTCGCCGTCGCGCCCCACATATCGGAGGTCAAAGCGGCCAGGCATCGCCATATCGATCTGAATCGTTGCCAAGGTCCAAGCCCGGCCCAAGACATCTCGAAAGTCAGCTTCGACCTTCGGAGCGTAGAAAGCGGCGTCACCTTCCTTAATATTGCACTTAAATCCGGCGCGCTCGACGGCGTCGATCAATGCCTTCTCAGCAACGTCCCAATCCTCAGGCTCGCCAAGAAACTCGTCCGGCCGTGTCGAAACGGCCATTTCAATGCCGTCGACACCAAGCTTGTCGTAGATCTCGGCAGTCATTTTAAAGAAGCTGTCGATCTCCTGCGCCACCTGGTCGGGCTCGCAGTAAATATGCGCATCGTCCTGCGCGAAGGAGCGGACACGGGTGATCCCGTTCAGCGTGCCGCTGCGCTCGTTGCGGTGAAGCCGCGAGAACTCCGCCCATCGCACCGGCAATTCGCGATAGCTCCGCTTGCCCGTCGAGAAGAGATGGCAGTGGCCCGGGCAGTTCATCGCCTTCACGCCCAGTTCTTCGCCCACATCGGAGCCTTCGAACCAATACATATCGTCGTGAAACTTGTCATAGTGGCCGGAGGTCTTGAACAAGTCAGCGCGGAAGAGCTGCGGCGTAAGGATCTCGTCGTATCCGTATTTGGGATAGAGGTCCTGAACAAAACTAACAAGCTCGTTGTAGAGCGTCATGCCCTTCGGCAGATAGAACGGCGAGCCCGGCGCCAGCGGGTCCATATGGAAGAGCCCAAGGTCTTGGCCTACGCGGCGATGGTCTCGCTTCTTGGCTTCTTCAAGCCGGGCCAAATAGCTCTTGAGCGCCTTTTTGCTTTCGAAGGCCGTGCCGTAGATCCGCTGCAGCTTCGGGCCATTCTCGTCGCCACGAAAATATGTACCGGATGCTTCCGTCAACTTCACAGCGCCGATTTGCTTAGTGTTATGCACGTGCGGACCGCGGCAGAGGTCAGCGAACTTTCCATGACGGAAGATCGTAATCTCTGCATCTGCTGGAATATCGCCGAGGCGCGAAAGCTTAAGTTCTTCCCCTAGGCCTCGGAATAGCTCTTCCGCCTGGTCTCGCGTCATCACTTCACGGTCGAACACGGCGCCTTCGGAGAGAATATTATTCATCTCCTTTTCGATGCGCTCGAGATCTTCCGGCGTGAAGGGTTCGTCGACGAGGAAATCGTATTGAAACTTCTCGGAGTGATCGGTTCGGCCCGCATCGACCTGGGCGCTCGGAAAGAGCCGCTTCACGGCGTCCGCCATCACGTGCTCGGCGGAGTGCCTAATGATCGAGCCTCCGAGTTCGTCCTTGGTCGTAACGATCGAAAGCGAGCAGTCTGCACCCAGGGGGCGTCGCAGGTCGACGAGTTCGCCCTCGATCCGTCCGGCCAAAGCGGCTTTGGCGAGGCCGGGGCCAATTTCGCTGGCCACGTCAAAGACGGTCGCATTCGCGTCGAGGACGAGTTCTTTTCCGTCCGGCAGCGTTACGGTAATCCCGTCACTCATGGGAAAGCCGCTCGTGAATCGAAAAGCGGCGCATGAACCCAAAAGGACACCGGCGAGGCTTGGGCAACGCCTAACAGATCGCACGAGCACCGAATGGCGGACCATTCTGAACTCTCTTCGGGGCCCACTCCCAGGGCATGTTCCGCATGCTGCTGCTTCAACGCTCTATTTTACCCCGGACCGAGACGTTTTCCGTCAGGTCCATTCGATCCATCCCTGTCCATGCATACGTCGATCGCGAACAAACGCTTCATGCCGCTTCAGTCTCGCCCACTACTTACCTGCGCAGCTAAGACCGCAAAGAAGGTTTGGACTCAAACTAAAAAGGAGCACTCAAGCTTCCGGCACCCGAATCGACCCTCGCCCTCGTTCCAAACGCATTTTCATGCAATTAGGGGCCTCTGGATTCGTCTCGACCGGCGCTGTTGCGTTCCATTCAAACGATTGGTCTCGAACCCATACGTTTCCGTACTGCCTTCCGGCGAATTCGAGAATTACGGAGGGGGATCCCCTCGCTGGTAGGCACGGGCGGAATTGAACCGCCGACCCCCGCCATGTCAAGGCGGTGCTCTAAACCCCTGAGCTACGTGCCTGTAATCCAGCTAAGGCGCCGGTTTAATTAGCCTTTTGATCTCGTCACGTCAACCAATTTCAAGACCCACCGGTCGCAAAATGTGCAATTCTTCCGACCATTCGCACAAGTCATCTTCAATCGCCCGAAAGATCAGCTGCGGGGGATGGAATCCTTGCTCGAATCATCCTCATGGAGCGGCGGCATTTCGGAGAACCACTTCGCCGAGAGTCGAATACGGGAGAACATCGGATCCACCGCAACAGGCCGCAGAACGAGCCTGCGATCGGCAAACGCACCCAATTCCTCCGCTAGCTCCTCGAGCCCAAAGGGCCCGGCTACCGCCAACACCTGCCGACCTCGTTCGAATTCAAGGGTGTCGACGCGCGTCGCGCCGAGTGGACCGCCCAAGACGGCAATAAGCGACTCAAGTGCTTCGTATCGACCAAGGCCAATGACCTCGAGCGTCAGTATCTCCCCTGCCCCCGCCTTTTGAACGACTGACACGAGCCCCGCTCGCTGGAGCGCATCCTGCACACGCTCCACGTCAACGATCACTTCAACGACGATGACGTATTCCGTTGCGATCCCTGGACTGTCGTCGAATAGAACCGGTCGCTCTCCCTGATCTTCAAGGATCCGGTAACTCCGCGTATAGGGCAGCGTGTCCTTACCCAGCGCCGACTTGAGCAGTGCCGCCTGGCTCTCAGTTGGCGACTCCAATCCAAGTCGCGCGTCTTGGGCATCCGTTCCCAAACGTTCGTAAGGCTGGCTCGAATCCGGTTCACGTCCATCGATTGGCGCGAGCACCTCATCCGTCTCCGGCGGCTGCCCTCCAACATCCCGATCTTCATGGGATTCACCCAGGTCAGCAACCCCTGAGGATTCCCCGATCAGCTCGAGTGCGACACGAGAGATGCCTTCCCAATTCGCGCGAGAGATCGCTTCATCCTTCGGAATCACGCGGGTCCGCATGGACTCCTTGATTCCGTAGATCCCCACGGCCTCCACCCGACGCAGCTCCGCAGAAGCTCCCTGCGCAAGTAGGAGACCCACAAGGCACAATCCGGCGATCCGCCCAGACGTATTCAGTCGCATCATCATCGCTCCCCCCTGAAGCTCAATCACGGTCTAAAAGCCACTCGCCGCGCGCGTGCATGAATGGATCGGCATCGTTATCTAGATCTCGAATGAGGCCCAAGGCTACAGCGCCCGCTCGGTTACAGGTCGACCAAAGAGTCGATCAACCTCTCGGCAGAGCTCCACTGAAGGCGCGACCCCTCGGATCCCGCTGATGCCAAGCACAGTTTCACTCTCCCCGGGTATTGTAATATGCAGATAGACACCACAATCACCCGCATGGGATCCCAATATTTTCTTCAGCGCAATCAACCGGTCACGCGTCACATCCGGAGACTTCACTCTCACACGTAGACTCGCAGAGAGTTTTTCTTCAGCGTGATCAAGGCGGGTCACGTCTCGCACGAGAATCTTCGGCGGATCGCCCTCCTCGAGGGTTCCATGAATGATCAACGGAATGGGTCCTACTTCACCCGCAACGCCTGAGCCATTCTTGGCGATCCGCAGCAATTCGACGTTTTGCTCAAACGGCTCTGAGAAAATCACCAATTCAAAGCTGCCCTCGAGGTCTTCGAGCTGACCAAACCCCATTCGAGCACCGCGCTTGGTACGAGTCTCCCGAAGCCCGGTCAATAAGCCCCCGGCGCGAACATCTCGCCCAGCCTTGCCCTCCGTCGCAAGCGCTGTGATGTCTGTAAAGCGAGACAAGACCGTCGCCACAGAACTCAGCGGATGCCCAGTGACGTAGAAACCGAGTAGCTCCTTCTCGTGTGCGAGACGTTCACGCTCGCCCCATTCCGCAGCACTCTGAAGCTTTGGCTGATCGATGCCTTCGGTATCGCCCATCCCACCAAAGAGGCTCTCTTGGCCGACCGCCCGATCGCGCTGTGCCGAGGCGGCACGTTCCAGGGCCGGCTCGATCGAGGCCCAAACTGAGGCACGCTCGGCGTGTAGCTGCTCGAAGGCACCACACTTAACCAAGGCTTCTACAACCCGTCGGTTCACCTTCTTGCCGTCCACCCGATCAGCAAAATCGAAGAGGCTCTCGAAGGCTCCCGATTCTCGACGCGCCGCCAGAATCGATTCGATCGCGCCTGCACCCACGTTCTTAATACCGGCAAATCCGAATCGAATCGCACCCTCGACGACACCGAAATCCTGTTCCGATTCATTCACGTCGGGCGGCAAAATATCAATTCCCTTTTCACGCACGTGCGCGATATAACGGGAGAGCCGATCGTGATTCACCGATTCGATCGTTAGCACCGACGCCAAATACTCCGCCGGATGGTTCGCCTTCAAATAGGCCGTCTGATAGGTGATATATGCGTAAGCAGTCGAATGTGCCTTGGGGAATCCGTAGCCAGCAAACTCCACAATCATGTCGAAGACGTGGCCAGCTTCGGCCTTGTCAATGTCATTGGCGACGGAGCCATCCACGAAGCGCTTCCGCTGCTCCTGCATCACGTCGGCCTTTTTCTTCCCCATGGCGCGACGAAGCAAGTCAGCCTCACCCAGGCTGTAGCCGGCCATCTTTTGCGCGATCTGAAGGACCTGATCCTGATAGACGATGACTCCCAGAGTTTCCTCAGTGAGGTCTATAATCGAGGGATGCAGGTACTCAAGCTTGGTGGTGCCGGCCTTTCGGCTCACATAGTCATCCACCATGCCGGACTGGAGTGGGCCTGGACGATAGAGCGCCACGAGTGGAATGATCTCACGGAAGGTTCGCGGCTTAAGCTTCAGTACTAGGTCCGTCATGCCGGAGGATTCAACCTGGAAGACGCCTTCGGTATCTCCCCCGCATAACAGGTCATAAGTCGTTTCGTCGTCCATCGCGATCGCGTTGACGTCGAAGTCCTCGAACCCCGGCTTCTTGCGGATCATGCGCTCCGCATCTGCCATAAGCGTGAGTGTCTTGAGACCCAGGAAGTCGAACTTAATCAAGCCGACCTGCTCGACGTTGCCCATGTTGTACTGGGTCATCACGTCGCCAGATTTTTGATCTTTGTAGAGCGGTACCATCTCGATCAGAGGCTTGGTGCCGATCACGACGCCGGCTGCATGCTTCGACGCGTGACGCGTCAGACCTTCCAAGCTCATGGCCGTTTCGACGAGGCGCTTCACCTGAGAATCTGAATCCATCGCTGCGCGCAGCTCGGGGGACTGCTCGATCGAGTCAGCGAGTTTTATCCCGAGAACTTCCGGGATCATTTTAGCAACTCGATCCACCTCACCGAAAGACATGCCTAATACGCGCCCAACATCGCGAATTGCCGCCTTCGCCTGCAGCGTTCCGAAGGTCACAATCTGCGCGACCTTCATTGCATCGTACTTACCATCAAGCTCGTGTCGCGCGTCATCGTCCGCGCGCTCTGGCGCTACTCCATCATACTTATCAGCGACGTAGCGGATCACCTGCTCGCGACCACGCATACAGAAGTCGACATCGATATCCGGCATCGATATCCGCTCAGGATTCAGGAAACGCTCGAAAATAATGTCGTACTCAACCGGATCAACGTTCGTGATGTTCATGCCGTAGGCAACGAGGCTGCCCGCGGAACTGCCACGCCCCGGCCCGACGGGGATGTTATTTCGTTTGGCGTAGTTGATGAAGTCGGCCACGATCAAGAAGTAGCCAGGGAACCCCATTGTCCGAATCACGCCCAGTTCGTGATTCAATCGGTCGACATATGCCTTGCCGCGATCCCCTGTAAATGGCTCGTCGGGCTCCATACCGAGCTTCTCGCGCAGACCTACATAGGCCTGATCTTCCATCACGTCATCAAGGCTCTTGCCCGCCGGAACCTGAAAGTCCGGCATGTGATAGGTGTCCATCGGGATTTCAATTTCGCACCGCTCGGCAATCACGAGCGTATTTTCGACTGCCTCCGGATAGTCGTGAAACACGTCGCGCATAGCGTCGCCGTCTTTGACATAGAAACCAGACCCGTCGAACCGAAAACGTTTTTCATCACTAACGTTCGCCGCGGTGCCCACACAAAGCAGCACATCATGGTCGTTGTGATCATGCTCTTCGAGATAATGCGCATCATTTGTGGCGACGAGCGGGATCCCCATCTCCTGATTCATTTTGAAGAGTTCTTGGTTCACGACCTCTTGTTCTCGGATTCCGTGACGCATGACCTCCAAGTAGTAGCGATCCCCAAAGAGCTTCTGAAAGTCCTCCGCAATCCCCCACGCCTGGTCCTGGGAGCTCCCGTTCTCATTCGCAATAATCGATCTCGCCACGGGCGACGACAAACAACCCGAAGTGCAGATCAATCCCTCGTGATTCTCCTGAAGAAGCGACCAATCGATTCGCGGCTTGTAGTAGAAGCCCTCTAGATACGCCTTGGACACGAGCCGCATTAGATTCGCGTAGCCTGTATCGTTCATCGCCAGCAAGAGCAGATGATTGATCGCGTCGTAGCCCGTCTCTTCGCGCTGCTTCTTTTCACGATCGAAGCGCGAGCCGCCCGCGAAGTACACTTCGCAGCCGATGATCGGCTTTACGCCATTCGCGCGGGCCTTCTCGTAGAACTCGATAGTCCCGAAGAGATTGCCGTGATCTGTCTGCGCGACAGCCGGCATATTCGCCGCCTTTGCCCGCTCAAAAAGCGGGTTATGCTTGATCGCACCATCGAGCAGAGAGTACTGCGTATGCAGATGAAGATGGACAAAGGGTGCGGGCACGACTCTCCCCTATTCCCACTCGATCGTGGCAGGCGGCTTGCTTGAAATGTCGTACACAACGCGATTGATGCCAGACACTTCATTGATGATTCGATTCGAAATCTTACCGAGGACGTCATACGGAATGTGTGAGAAGTCTGCGGTCATCGCATCCGTCGAGCTCACGCATCGCACCGCCACAACATTCTCGTAGGTTCGATCATCACCCATCACACCGACGCTCTGAATCGGAAGGAAGACAACTAACGCCTGCCAGATTTCGTCGTAGAGATCCGCGGCCCGAATTTCTTCGACCATGATTGCATCCGCCTCACGCAGAGGCGCGAGGCGCTCGGGGGTAATCTCGCCCATGATCCGGATGGCGAGCCCGGGGCCGGGGAATGGATGGCGTCCGATCGCACGATCCGGAAGTCCGAGTTCGGTTCCCACTGCGCGTACTTCGTCCTTAAAGAGTTCGCGCAAAGGCTCGACCAGATCGAGCTTCATGTCGTCCGGCAAGCCTCCGACATTATGATGGGTCTTGATCGTGACGGACTTGCCCTTCACCGACACGCTTTCGATCACATCCGGGTAGAGAGTCCCCTGGACCAAGAAGTTCACCGTCTCGCCCTTCGATACGAGCGCCTCGCTGATTCTTGCGGCTTCTTCGTCGAAGACTTCGATGAAGAGATTGCCAATGATCTTCCGCTTTTTTTCGGGCTCGCTCACGCCCTTCAGGGCGGACAGAAAGCGTTCCGAAGCGTCGATCGTAATAAGCTTAATGCCGAGCGCTTCCGCGAAGAGCGCTTCCACTTCCTCGCGTTCGTTCTTCCGCATCATGCCGTGGTCGACAAAGATACAGGTCAACTGATCGCCGATCGCGCGATGCACAAGCGTCGCGGCTACTGAGGAGTCGACGCCGCCGGACAATCCGCAGATTGCATGACCGGTGCCGACTTGCGTGCGGATCGCATCGACGGTGTTGTCCACAAAAGACGACATCGTCCAAGATGATTCGCAGCCGCAGATTCCGTGCACGAAGTTCTTAAGCAGCTTTGTGCCTTGCTCCGTATGCACCACCTCTGGATGAAACTGCACGCCCCAGAAAGGCCCGCGCTCAGAGCGGACTGCAGCGAAGGGCGACCCCCCGGAAGTGGCGATCACGTGCATATCGTCCGGCAACGCCAAAACACGATCGCCATGACTCATCCAGACGACCTGCTCCTTATCAGCAGGCATACCTGCAAATAGGGGATCGTCCGCCTTCTCGACTCGAAGCATCGCGCGTCCGTATTCACGGTCGTCCGCCGACTCAATCTTCCCACCCAGCTTCTGAACTAAGAGCTGGAGCCCATAACAAATTCCCAGAACAGGAACGCCAAGCTCCAGCACGCCGAGGTCCATATCAGGGGCATCGTCATCGAGCACCGAGCTCGGGCCGCCCGACAAGATCACGCCAGTCGGGGCAAATTGCTGAATTCGTTCGAGGGAGATATCTGCGGGGACGAGCTCACAATAAACCTCGGATTCACGCACACGCCGGGCGATGAGCTGCGAATACTGAGCGCCGAAGTCGAGAATAAGGATGCGCGACTGAGTTCCGGGCCCCGATGCTGAGGCTCCGATGCCCGAGAAATTGCCAGAAGAGTTTGCGTCGGTGCCAGATGCCATGAGCGTCGGTCCTCGGCCTAATGCGGCCTGCCCTAATCCCGCGCCATTTGCGGCCGATCCGTGATGAAAGATCAGCTCGTACTAAAAAGCGTGAAGTCTGGGGGTGAGTCGTTCGGGCGGGGACCCGCGGCGACGGATTCAATTTAAAGGAGCGTCGCGGCAACTCGTGTTGCGCTACGCAGGGTTAAGCTTCTTCGCTGGCGCGTTCCGGCAAAACCGGAAAGAACCGTGGGGGGTCCGAAGGAAGTCGAAAGAAAAGTCGAGAGAAAACCTTCGAGTCGGGTCTAGGCTCGAAGGCAGGCCCTACTCAAGCCGGTAATTAGGCGCCTCCTTGGTAACGATCACATCGTGCACGTGGCTCTCATGAAGTCCGGCTGAGGAGATACGAACGAAGCTCGCGTTATCGCGGAGAGAACCAAGATTCGCAGCACCGCAGTAGCCCATGCCCGACCGCAAGCCGCCGTAGAGCTGATGCAGTGATTGCGACAAGCTTCCGCGATACGGAACGCGGCCCTCGATGCCCTCCGGAACGAGCTTGTCATTCGCCACTTCGCTTTGGAAGTAGCGATCACGACTGCCCGCAGCCATCGCGCCGAGTGAACCCATGCCGCGGTACACCTTGTACGAGCGTCCTTGAAAGAGGACAACTTCACCCGGCGTCTCGTCAGTGCCCGCAAAGAGCGAACCGATCATGATGGTCGAGGCGCCCGCGGCGAGTCCCTTCACCACGTCGCCAGAGAACTTAATGCCGCCGTCGCCGATGACCGGTACGCCGGCTCGCGCTGCGACTTCTGACGCATCACGAATCGCGGTGAATTGCGGAACGCCAACGCCTGCCACGACTCGCGTCGTACATATCGATCCGGGTCCGACACCGACTTTCACGCCCGATACGCCGGCCTTGATCAGCGCTTCCGTACCTTCTGCGGTCGCCACGTTGCCACCGATCAGCGACAGATCCGGGAAGGTTCTTTTGAGTTCTCGAACCGTCTCAAGGACGCCCGCAGAGTGTCCGTGTGCCGTATCGACGATGACGACATCAACACCCGCATCGACCAGCGCCTGAACCCGTTCCAAACGGTCATCCCCAACACCCACTGCCGCACCACAACGAAGTCGGCCGAGATCGTCTTTGCATGCGTCCGGATAGCGCTCGGTCTTCTCAATATCCTTGATCGTAATTAAGCCGCAGAGCTTGCCGGCCTTGTCGACCACGAGGAGTTTTTCGATGCGGTGCTCATGAAGCAACACGCGGGCTCGTTCCATGTTCGTGCCGGGCTCGACCGTCACAAGATTTTCACTCGTCATGACCGTCGAGATTTCTGCGGAGACATCCTTCACGAAGCGAAGGTCGCGATTCGTCAGGATACCAACGGCTGCGCCATCTCGAGTCACCGGCACTCCGGAAATTTTGAAGCGGCTCATCACTTCAAGCGCTTCGCGAATCGGCTGTTCCGGACGCATCGTGATCGGGTCGACGATCATCCCCGACTCGGAGCGCTTGACCTTGTCGACCTCCGCCGCCTGCTCGGCGACGGTGAGATTCTTGTGGACGATTCCGATACCGCCGTTGCGGGCCATGCAGATGGCCGTCTCGTGCTCGGTCACGGTATCCATCGCGGCAGAGATCAGCGGCGTGTTCAGCTCAATATCCGAGGTCAGGCGTGTGCGGAGATCGACTTCGTTCGGCAGGACCTCCGAAGCTGCGGGAACGAGGAGGACATCGTCAAATGTCAGCCCCTCACGAATCTCCGAATGCGCCATACCTGCCTCGCTGCTCGTGGATCTTTGGCTTCGCATTGCTCGGCAGTCAATCGACTACCGGCGAAACGAAGATCGGATGGACGAACCGCTGAGCGATCCTCCCCTCCTGATTCCTGACTACCTAACAACTTATCGAACGATCAATTGAACCCTCTGCCTAACTCTCAATCAAACTCTTCGACTCGAAACCCCGAATACACCGATCTCCCAACGCCGTTCGATTCGTTTGAATCGAACGCGCTCGGATCTCGGAACACGAATGCGCGTGGGGGTGCGGTGGATGAGGGGGACCGTTTCATTCGTCCCGATCCGCAAGAGCGAAAGCTCCAAGCAAAATCGGCGAAATCAGTGGTCCGCGGCGTATGCCACGTCACCCCCGCGACTCGATGCCGGAGGGTAATCTCACGGCGGTCGACTTTCAACCAAAGTCGGGCAAAGTGGGGAAAAGTCGGTTGAAGGATCGCCTGGGAATTAGCGGCCAGGCTAGCGGGATTGCCCGAGATCGTGCTCGGTGACGGGCTCGATGGCCGTGCGCAGCAGTCCAGCCAGCTCGCTCGCGACGGCCTCAGCCAATCGAAAGGCTGCACGAGGCGCGTCGTCCGCCAAACGTGTCAATCCGGACCTAGACAGAATCTGAACCGTCGCCGGTCCATCCGCCAAAGCGGATAATTCTCGTTTGCCGAAGGCAAAGAGCGAAGCTGCGCCCAGATGAGCCGGGGCTTCTAGGGTTCCGACGATGTCGCCTGTCCTCTTGCTCTTCAGCTTGAGGCGCCCCTCCGAAAGCAGGATCATCCCCTCACCCTCGGTGCCCTCACGAAAGGCGCTCTTCCCATCCGGCAGATTACGCTCTTCCAATAATTCAATGAGCGCGTCCCGATCCGACCCACTGAATTCAGCCAGTAGAGCGAAATCTTTCAGATCCTCACCGTTCACGGCACAATCCTCGCGAAGAAACTTCGCAACAACGATCCCGGGTCTTTCTCGGACTCAGTCGGCAGCAGGAATAGACTCGCATCGTCGATCAGCGACATATTTTCACGCAGTTCGTCCGGCGAATGACCCTCGCCCTCCCCGCGCATAACCACGTGGAAGGTCCGCTGATTGGGCAGAGTCGAGAGCTCCTTCGAAATTTCTGCGAAGCCAGCCGCGGACGCGCCGGGACGTGCATCGAAAAGAAAGATTGTCCCCAGCGCCTGGTGTCCTGCGAAGGGCCACAGCGCTGCGAAGCTGCCTGCATTGGGTAGGTGGACGAGATCAATGAACAAATCGCCATCGACATCGATCCGGGCCAACGACTCAAGATCGCCGGAACCGACCTGCCCCCGCTCGAAGCGAGGCGACAATTCCACGCCCGGCACCTTCATCAGCAGCGAGGCGAATTGTTCAGTGGTCGCTTCATTCGCAGCAACTAAGAGAAGCTTGGAACTCGCGGGGAGCTGGCCCCGAGCCGTGCCCCGCGCCGCAAAGCTTCGGAGCCGGCGAACCTGTGCCTCGTCAAAGAGTGCGTGAGTGATCGCTCCCGGCGGCGCTAGCCGTACGCGACCGAACTCGACGATGCCCCGCTCCGCAAGCGTATGAATCGTTCGCAGGACCTGATAATCAGGATGCCTACAATTATCCACGACATCAGAAACCCGGTCCTGAGATTCCAGGAGCCCCAGGATTTCCTGGGTCAGGGGATTCACAGTCGTCGGCAGTTCGCCGCGATCGACGGCCAGCTTCACTGGAGATTCGAAAGGTGGGAACTTCGGCGCGAGCCGATTCCACTCATAGAGCTGGCGAAGTCCCTCAGCCAAAACCGAGCGCGTAGGCGAAGTGATCGTCGGCTTCGAATCGATCTCCCTCGGCTCGAAATGGAATTCCCCGCTAACCCAGTCGAGCACGCGGAACAGCGCTTTCTCGGACGCCGCAGGCCCAGCCGCGGCGGAATGAATCTCGCCCTCGACGAGCTGGACCCAACCGACAGGGGTCGATCCATCTCGCAGAATAGGCGTTAACGTCAGGCGCCCGGTCAATCGCCTAACGTTCAATATCTGCAGAAGCTCCGCAGGGCGGAGTTCTTCGAGCGACCCTGCAAACTCGCGATCGTTACTCGCGCGTTCTTCAAGCGCTTCGATGCGCTTCTGGCGGTCGATCAAGACCTCTACGGCATCGTGAATATCATTCGTCCCTGCATTTGGCGGGAGTGATTCATCCCCTATGCCACCGAGCGGTGCTTGACGCCCTGGTTCGACGCCCAAGAAGAGGAAGAGTGCGGCTCGCGTACGCGGATTGGCGCGCAAGATTTCAGCGAGCTTCCCGCAATCCACGAGCGGCAAATCAGCTTGTGTCACGAAGATTCGCGGATGTTCAACAAGCGCGATTTCGAGGGCACCGGAGCCGTGAGGTGTCACCTCACATCGGTGCCCTGCGGATTCGAGCGCGGTCGCCACACGGTGCCCTCGACCGAGGTTTCCGTCGGCGATGAGGATTAGGTCGCTGGACATATTCTACGCCCTCCCTAAACCGACAAGGTGATGCCGAGCTCGCGCTGGAGCTCGAAGGCAAGATATTCAACAAGGGCACGGTCGGATGTTTGAAATATGGCTGCTCGTGCTGCAGCCAAAGTGACCTGTCCGACCATTGCGTAGGCTGGGCCCTCCCCGAAGTAGACGAGGAATGGACGCCTCGAATCGAGACCGGATTTAGCGATCCAAGTCACCTGGGGGGTTGGTTCCCGCACTTCCCCTTCGGCGAGCAGAATGATTTCCGTTTCCGTCGGCTGGTTTCGAATATCTTCGAGGGTTTCGAAGACTTCCGGGAGCCACCGGCTCCCGGGCGATACGTAGAGCACGCCGCGTTCCGCGGGACGCCGAACGACATCTTCGAGAACGAATCGAAGGATCTGGCCTTCGATCACCGCAGGCTCCACGCTTCCGAGTTCGAGCATTCGGTCGAGCAGCGGGTCGAGGGGCTGGCGGCGTGCGAATTCCGGTCGCTGTGCGAGCAGGCTTCGGGAGGATTGTTCAACCCGTTCGGCGAGCTTCGATTGAAGACCTTCGACTTGGCTGCCATCAACGGGGAATGTTGCTGACGCGAACCGCTGTGCCGGCGCCTCGCGGCCTTCCCAGAGCGCATCGAGTGCGGCCCGGATACGCTGGGCCAATACGCCAGCGCCGAGCGCATCGGTCTGCGGGAGTAGCAGCAGGAACGACCCGTCATCGGCATTCGCCATCAAGTCGTTGGCGCGTAGCGCGCATTCGAGTCGGCGGGCGACTTCGACCGCGTTGCGATCGACGATGGCACCGCCATCGGATCCAACCGCGGAATCGAAGTCATCGATCTCAATTCGAATCACCGAGAATCGGTATCCGAATCGATTCGACTTCTGAATCTCATTCCGGACGGCATCCTCGTAATACGCGACTGAGTAGTCGCGGATCGCAGGTTCACGCAGGGATCGCCGTTCAAGAGCGCGAAAGCGGAGCGCGTTATGGATCGCGACCCCACCAAATTCACAGAATTTCTCGGCCATCCCACGATCTGTCGGATCGAAGGGTTCGCCGTCAATCTTATCTGAAAGTCGTGCGAGACCTAACAGATTGCCGCCTGATCGAATCGGTAGGTAGAGCGCTTCCACGCCGTCAATATCTTGCGGCATCGAAGCCACAACAGAGCGAACTGTCAGAATCCCGGGACACCAAGCTGCCTCTACGTCGTAAATGGAAACGCTTTCCGGTTCGCTATCACCCCGTACGAGCCCGCGAGCTCCGACCAACTCAAGCTGCTCGCAGCCGGGATCCTCGGCAGCCCACAGCACGCCCGACTGAGCGCGGGTTTCCAAACAGAGACCTTCGATCAAGCGCTCCGCCAAAGGCGCAACGGAAAGTGTCGAGTGGAGCCCGCTGGCGCGTTCAACCAGCGAGAGAAGTCCCATAAACTCAAGGTTTTCCTCCATCAATCGCGCGTGCTCGTCTTTGATACGACGCGTCGCCAGAATCTTGTTGAGGGAATCCGTCAGTGTGTCGCGATCGAAGGGCTTGAGGATGTAGTCCGTGGCCCCAAGCTTCATGGCTTCGACCGCCGTCTTGACGTCAACGACGCCCGTCACCATCACGACGTCCTGATCTGGCAAGCGTTCCTTCACTCGACGAATGAGCGCGGCACCGTCGACCGCCGGCATCACGAGATCCGTCACCAAGATGTCGAAGTCCTCGCGCTCGAGAATATGCAGCGCTTCCTCGCCGGAGGCGCAGGTGCGCACCGCGTAGCCTTCTCCTTCGAGCAGTCTCTCGATCAGCTCACGGAAGTACCGCTGATCGTCGACTGCGAGTATGCGCGCCTTGCTCATGACCCCTCACGTCCGACCGAGGTGCTTGAGCCTGGGCTAGAGCACGCGCAACACGTCCTCTGCCGAGCCCGCAGCGCGGTCGACACTCTCGGCTACATCGGCGTCCGCGGCCCCGGACGTAAGCCGCGATCCGGTGAAATCCTGGGAAGTCGCCCCACTGCCAGGGGTTCGACCAGCCGACACCTCTGTTTCGGGTCGAATACTCGAATCCAAGGGCTCCCCGAGCAGGCTATGCGGCGTCGCCTCGACGAGCCGAGCGGCGAGTTTCATGCCGGGCTCGATCGCGTGACCGGCTCGCAGGTCTAGGTTGATCACCCGATGTTGCGGATCACGACCAGAGACTTGGTTTCCGCCGCGACGACTCTGCCCATCCACGAAGACGAGCGTCTCCTCTCCGACGCGCGATTGGTGGTACGCGAGGGTCTGATCCCGTTGCTGGGCCTGCAGACGCTGGAGCCGATCTTGAGCGACCTCCGGCGGCACTTCATCCCCCATCTCGGCCGCGCCTGTTCCTGGCCGCGGCGAATACTTGAAGCTAAAGCTGTCGATGAGACCTGCGCGGGCAACCAAGTCGAGGGTGTCCTGAAAATCAGCCTCCGTTTCGCCTGGAAAGCCCACGATCAGATCGGAAGTGATCGCGATTTCCGGCCGAAGCACACGAAGACCTTCCACGATCCCGAAGTAGCGCTCTCGCGTATATCGCCTTCGCATCGCCTCGAGAATTCGGTCCGACCCACTCTGCACCGGAAGGTGAACATGGGGACAGAGCGACTCTAGTTCGCCATGGGCGCGGATCAGATCTTCGTCGTAGAAGAGCGGATGGGGGCTCGTGTACCGAATACGCTCAATGCCGGGAATCGCATCCAGACGCATAAGCAGCTCCGCAAATGGCATCGTCCCGGCCGCCGCCGCCTTGCCCCTCCGAACGTCGTGACGTCCATATGCGTTCACCGTTTGCCCTAGCAGAGTGACTTCGCGAATCCCTTGGTCTGCCAACGCCGCAACTTCGGCTTCGATCTCGCTCGCCACGCGGCTGATCTCGCGGCCGCGCGTCGAAGGCACGCTGCAGAAGCTGCAGAACATGTCGCAGCCTTCCATCACCGTCACAAAGGCCCGTCGTCGAACGCCCTGCGGCAATTCCGGCCGGCGCGTGGGCAGATCGAAGCGCTCGGGGCTCGTGTCTACCCCAACCCATGCGGCGCGGCGTCCATCGAGCGCGCCCTCGAGCATCGCCGGCACGCGCCTGAGATTGTGCGTCCCAAAAACGAAGTCGAGATGATTGAAGCGGGAGAGCAATTTGTCGCCGACCTGTTGCGCAACGCAGCCCCCGACCCCGACCACTCGCCCAGGCTTCTCGGACTTCCACTCTCGAAGCTTGCCTAGATCGCTGTAGAGCTGATGTTCGGCCTTGTCGCGAATCGAGCATGTGTTGATGACAAGTACATCTGCATCGGACTCAGTCTCCGCGGCGGACAGCCCCGAATCCTCCAGCAGCGTCGCGACTTTCTCTGAGTCGTGAACGTTCATCTGGCAGCCGTATGTGCGGATGGCGAAGCGCTTTTCGTCCACGGGATTCCTGAATCTTGGGGAGCAATGAGCAGCGTAAGGGGAGCCCGGACTGGGCAGCCCTACAGCCGCTGCGGAGACATCAGCCGGAGTGATCTCTCAATCCGGATAAAGCGGCGCCCAACGTACCCGAGAGACTCCTCAGAGTCGATCCATCGGGGCGCCGAAGAGGCTTCGGGTAAAGCCCCCCAATTCCCTCAGGCTATGTCTTGAAAAGGGACAAAAACCCTTGAAATTGAAGTGTTTTCAAAAGGAATGATACGACGTCTAAAAACTCGATTGACAAGCATTCGAAGCCCGCCATAATGCCTCCCAGACAACGGGTTTTGGAGTGGCGGTGGAGTGGTCATTTCTTTTGAAATGTCCAACCTCTCACCCCCCATTGATTGAGTCCATCGCCTCTCCCCCTGACGAACGTCCTGTTTGCCTCGCGCAGACAGGGCGTTTTTCGTTTACGTGCTCAAAGCACCCCCGCCTCGGGAACGAGTGACCGATGGTGGTTTGGCGTTGGAAAGCGGCGGAACGCCGCAGTGCCGACTCATCCAGGCCGGTCGCGGCTACGCGGCGTGAATCCGCTGAAATCCCCTCTCGCTAGGTCCTTAGAGAAGGTCGCTAGAGAACGAGGAAGATCAGCGCGGCGCTGCCGAGAGCCCAGGGCATGGTGCGCTGAACGAAGTCTCGCGGGATGGTACCGAGGGACTCGAGGCTGCCCATTCCGGCGCGGGATTTCCGAATGACGGGAATCTCGATGATGCTGGAGAAGACTGCGAAACCAGCGGCGCCTGCAATCAGAGCGGCGGTTCCAGGACCGGTTGCGCCGATGGCGAAGAGATAGACCACCGGGATAGACAGGTGCGCCAGGTTCCCGCCAATACCCATCCATTCGTAGGAGCGCTTGTCGTTGTTCGCGTAGTCAAAGTCGAATAGCGGCAGGAAACCCGACAGCGGCTTGAGCGGCGCGTGCCCTCCTCCGAGCCGCGCCCCCGCGAAGTGTCCCCACTCGTGGCCGAGCGCGCAGGTCGCAGCGCCGACAAGGAACCCGTTGATCGTCGCAATGAGGGATGCAAACGCGAGCCCGGAGACTTGCGCCCAGGCTTCAGCCGCGCCGAAGATCGAAAGCAAGGAGGAAATGATCGCGACGTCGCGCAGCCCAACGAGCAGCATCGAAGCCTCGTCCTTCTCAGCCACCGGCCGGGAAAAAGTCTGCTTCAAATCATCAGAGATATCCGCAGAATCCGAAGCGGAAGACTCATCCATGTTCACTTGCGAAGCACTCATCGATTCAATCTCCTGGGTCTAGCCGGGCTTACTGGCGGCCCTGGTCACAAAGCATTGTAGCGAAACCAAGTCGCCAAACGGAATCAGTCCCTCGTTTCCGAGCGCCGGAGCCCCCCACCAAGTCAATCAGAGCAAGATC
>Ga0115569_10000863_pt1 | contig 23446 bp, 16 predicted proteins | sample COGITO_mtgs_1205_2_FD_87295 | JGI IMG/M metagenome (GOLD analysis project Ga0115569, IMG submission 87295) | Pelagic marine microbial communities from North Sea - COGITO_mtgs_120503 | ecosystem: Environmental > Aquatic > Marine > Epipelagic | place: Germany:Helgoland, sampling site Kabeltonne... | reverse complement strand
CGACCACCTCTTCATGAAAGCGGGCTGCCCCTCCTCCTCCTGAATATTGCTCCACCGCCCCCTAAAGGCACGGGTCTAGGCCTATTCGCGGTCGAAGCTCGCGGTCGAAGAATCCGAAAAATCGCGGACCGTGTTTGGTACTTTGCGCGCTTTCGACACGCGCTCCGTCGCAAAGCTGTAGCATGACCCACCGACGACCGACGCGAACTCGGTCGCCACGGTCATGCGTTCGAAGTCGTGGCGTCGACCAGTACCCACAAAGACCGCTCTCTGTAAAACCCACGCGGCTTCAATCGCATCCGATTCGCCTAACGAGATGAGTATTTCCTTGAAGGGGCGTCCTGTGAGCGGCGCTCCCTGAAAGTCTTTGGGCGTGGCACTCTCGATAATGCCGCGCGCAAGGGACCAGGAGAGAACGCCCTCCCCGTTACGAGAGAGCTCTGCATATGTCTTCCCCGATTGCCGATCAGGAAGGCTCACGTCGTAGCGCCTAGCCGCCTCCCCTGGATGACTCAAACGCGCCGCATGAGCGACTGCTAAGCAGGCGAGATCGTGCAGGTGGGTGCACTGCGATTGCGGAGGCGTAAAGCGATGTAAGTCGAGGATAGATGCAGTCACAGGGGCGCCAACCATCGACCTAAGTGGCGCCAAGGCACCGGGACACGTCGTCCACGGAACCCGAATATCCTCGCCTGTAATCTCCTGGACATGCCCTGCATCCACTCGCAGCTCGACGGCGAAGTGATGAAAGTCGTCGACGAGTTCTCCGCGAACGGATGTTGGATCTCCTTCCAGCTTGATTGCGCGCCGGTAGCAACCGTGGCCGTAGTCCGCGCGCCGCGGGATCGATGGGGTAGCCGTCGTCAATCGATGACCTCGAGCACATCACCGACTCGAATCGTTCCGGTCTCGGTGACGGTCGCATAGACGCCAAGGTTTCCCTCGGCTTGTTTCACGAGGGTTCGCATAACAGTCGGATCTTTCGCGAGGTCCGCAAAGCCGTGGGTTGTCATGACACATCTCGGACAGGTCATTCGAAGGTCGAGGACGACTTCACCGATCCGCAACCGCTTGCCGAGCCACCCCTGTTCAGGAAAAGCCTCGTCACTTGGTGTGTCTACAAAGATGCTCGGACGAAAACGGCGCACATCGATTTTCGAGTCCGGCGCAGCCGAAGCAATCGAAGCGAGAGATTGCTGCGACAAAAGCATGAGCGGCGCGAAGTCCACATAGGGCCGCTCCGGATTGCCAAAGGTCGCAAGAAGCTCCGGCGGGATCGCCGAGAAGTCGGGCATGGGCTCGTCGGTAGCTCGCGCCATAGCCGACCGAAAGTCTGCCTCGGGATCCGCGACCTCTTCGACGGATTCAGGTGGAGCCGGATTGGCACCAATCGGCCAGAGCGTGACGTCTCTCCCGAGCGCCGCGGACAGGCGCTTCGAAGCCGCCTCATCATTTGCGGCGAACCGGTCACCGTTAGGCAATTCGATTTGCGGCACGCCATAAGCCCCGTCGGAAGACGCTGCAATCGCACGACAACTCATTAGGGTAGCGACGCGTTTTCCCGTCGCGAAGTCGCCGCGACGCTCGTCGCGCACAGCCCAACCACGGTCGCCTGAGAACCCGGACTCACTCACTTCGATCGCGTCCGGGTTGTCGCCCAACATGCTCTTCACGGGAAAACGGAAGAGACTGAGTACCGTTCCAACCTGCATCACGTGGATCCTCTCTGGGCGCCTCGAATCAGGCGTCTGAAACGAGAAGGATCTACCGCACGATGGAAACACGCAACCCGAGAGCGGGCTGCCTTCCCACCAACCGGCTTAGCGGTCGACGAGGCTGCGAAGCTTGCCCGAGAGCCGTGAGGTCGCCTTAGTGTGGATCTGGCAGACGCGGCTTTCGGTGATCCCGAGGATCGTTCCGATCTCTTTCATATTGAGATCTTCGTAGTAGTAGAGCGAGACGACTAGGCGCTCTTTCTCGGGCAATGCGTTGATCGTGTCGGAGATGACGTGCTTGGTCTCCCTGGACTTGAGCGCCGAGAAGGGGTTTTCAGCAGTCACGTCTTCGACGACGTCGGCGAAGGTTCCCGCCTTGTCGCCTTCGGAGTTTGTGCCGCGAACTTCTTCGAGGTTCACAATCGAGATGCCGCGAACCTGGTTGATCATGGTGTGGAACTTATCGATCTCGAGCCCAAGGGAGTCAGCAACTTCTTCCTCGGTCGCCGCACGGCCAAGCCGCTGTTCGACGTCGCTGTAGGCCGCTTCGAGCTTTCTACCCTTCTGGCGAACGCTGCGTGGCACCCAATCTAGGGATCGAAGCTGATCGAGTACGGCGCCCTTAACCCGAAACTCGGCGTAGGTCTTGAATTTGCAGCCCTTGCTTGGATCGAATTTATCGATGGCATCCATCAGTCCAATTGCGCCGGTGCTGTAAAGATCATCAAGATCAATGTGATTCGGAAGTCGGACCGCCAAACGATTGACGATGTAACGGATCAGCGGCTCATGCTCGATGACAACCTGTTCTTTAAGTGCGGCCGGGATTCGTCCGTCTTCTAACTGGGACTCTGCGAGAAGGGCTTCCATGATTTTTACTTCCGAATTGCGCGGTGGTTGTTGCGCTCCACTTGGAGCGGGTGTCATCGCCACCGACATTGCACGCAACTTAAAAGCAGGAGACGTGCCAACCCGAAAAACGAGACCGGTAAAAACGCGGTTTTTCAGCCCTCAGATGAGGAGACGCCGCCCAGCGAATGTCCTTTCCCTTTTAAGGACGGTCAGTTCCAGCGATTGCAATCCGACTATATTTTTCACGACTTGAGCAAAATCTTTTCGAATCCCGCCTAAAGACAGACTCACTGCGCTGCGGCAAACCGCGTGAAAGTGACGAACAACCGTCATCGAGCGTCAACGGCGTACCGAATGGAACACCCTAGATTCGGGGGGCGTTCCTCCGTGAACGCATCGGAGGCTTCGCTGGAACGGCCAACGTATAAGACTCGCTCATGTATGCTGACGGCCCGGAGGACACGAGATGTCATTAAAACTAGACGGCGGCGATAGCTTCCCGAAGATCCAACTCCGCTTAGCGGGCGGCGGCGAAGTCACACTCCCAGATGGCATTGAGACGCCCTACCAAATAGTGCTCTTCTACCGGGGCCATTGGTGACCCTTCTGTGTCCGGCTCTTGGCCGGCTATGAAGAACGCCGTGCAGCGTTCTCAAAAATTGGAGTAAGCCTTCTCGCGGGAACCAGCGAGCCTGAGGATAAGGTTTTCGAGGTCGCCGCGACTCTTGGATTCCCCGTCGCACATAGCGTGACGCAGGAGACAGCCGACCAATTCGGTGGTTTCTGGGAACCCCGACGCGGGCATATTCAACCGAGCGAGTTCATCCTCACGCAATCAGGCCGGGTGATGGCCTCCACCTACTCCACCTCACCGGTCGGACGGATGGATCCCGAGGAGACGCTCTTCCTGACGAAGATTATTGCGAGCCGCATGAAGAAGTAGGCACGCCATCACTCGACGGCTCTCGAGGTCTAGAGAAGCAAGTAGGTGGGATCTAGACCGAGACGATTTCGCCCGAGTTGTTCGCGAGCGGAGTCCCAGTCCCAAAAAGCATGGGTCGACAGCATGTTGAGATCACGGAAGAAGCGCTGAAGTGGCGCATCACGACTAAAGTTCGTCGCGCCGCAATGTTTCACGAGTTCATTCACCGACGACCGACAATGGTCAACAATGAAGCCCGCCTGTCCCTTGAGTCGCGTTCGGATAGGCATGTCGAAGTCGCCGGCCGCGTGGGCGGCCTGAGTACGTCTAATGATGTCCTCGACGAGAATTTCTGAGACGTCCGCCCTAGCCTGAATCTCCCCTAATTGAACCTGACTGAATTGCTGTTCGGCGGACTTCGCGAGCCCGTAGCTCGTCACGCGGTTTTGAATGACCTCTTCGAACGCATTCGTTGCTCCGCGAAGGCCGCCCGAAAACACAGGCATCGCTTCCATATATAAAAAGGGGAGCATAGGCACCTGATATAGCGGGTTCTGATGTATGCGACTTCCCTCCGTCTCCCCCGCGGCCAGGCCGAGGATCGAAACGACTCGGTGCGCGGGGACATAGACGTTTTCCACTCTTACGTCATTGCTGCCCGTCCCTGCCATCCCGCTCATACGCCAGGTGTCTATGACCTCTACGTCTTCGGCGGGGATCGTGAATAAAGAGGGCCCCTCGCCTTCGATCATCCCACCTAGCATCACCCAATCCGCGTGCATAATGCCGGAGCTCCAAGGCGACTGGCCGGAGAGTCGGAACCCCTGCCCGTCGCGAACGACCTTGAGAGTCGGCGCGGTCGAAATCGGAATCATTGCGAAGGAGCGATCTGCGAAAATCTCTAGCTGCGCCTTTTCGGGAAACTTAGTGGCTATCCAGTTGTGCCCAGAATAAAACGCAGTGATCCAGCCCGTCGACATGCAGGCCGCGCTGATAATTTCGATCACCTTTGCATGCGTCTCGATTCCCGCCTCATGGCCGCCATAACATTGAGGTACAAGAATCTGAAACAGTTCGGCATCGATCAACTCTTTAATCGTGTCATCGTGCGGCGAACGCTGCTCCTCGGTCGCAACAGCTCGGGCGGCAGCTCGAGGTGCGATTTCTCGAGCGCGTTCGATGAGTTCAGCGGACGAAATGGTCATTCACACTCCAAGCGGGTAGAGCGACTCAGCGTCGCAGGACGGCATTCACACGATTTTCGAGCATCTCCTGTCCGCCAGATCGTGGCTTAGGCTCAATCCCGCCCTCCGTAACCAAAGCATGCAACGACTCAAGGGATTGTTTTCCCGCGGCGATCTCTGCACCAAGCCCTCCGGTCCATCCCTTGTAACGATCGTCCACGAAGCCCTTAAGCGTCGAGTCTTCGATTAGGACGGCCGCATTAATCAGCGACTCGGCCAGGACATCCATTGCGCCAACATGAGCATGGAATAGATCCGTCGGATCGACACTCTGCCTTCGCAAGCGTGCGTCAAAGTTGAAGCCACCCGTCGAGAGGCCGCCTCCCCTAAGGACTTCATAGAGCGCGAGGGTCATCTCCTCGACACTATTCGGGAACTGGTCTGTATCCCAGCCGTTCTGCGGATCCCCGCGATTTGCGTCGAGGCTCCCGAGAATTCCGTGCGCCACTGCAGTTGCGATTTCGTGTTGGAAGCTCTTTCCCGCCAGCGTCGCATGATTCACTTCAATATTGATGCGGTACTCATCTGTCAGATCGTATTTTTGAAGGAACGCGTAGATGGCGGCGACATCGGAATCGTACTGGTGCTTCGTCGGCTCGTGAGGCTTCGGCTCGATAAGGAGTGTCCCCTCAAATCCGATTTTGTGTTTGTGCTCCGCGACTAACGAGAGAAAGCGACCAAGCTGATCCGACTCTCGTCGAAGGTCCGTATTCAACAGCGTCTCATAGCCTTCTCTACCACCCCAAAGGACATAGTTCGCCCCCCCAAGTCGCTGGGTCGCTTCCATCACGTGCTTTACCTGAGCGGCGCCATAGGCAAATACGTATGGGTCGGGATTGGTTGCTGCTCCCGCGGCATAACGCGGGTGCCCGAATAGATTCGCCGTGCCCCAGAGAAGTTGAACGTCGGTTTCTTCCATCTTCGCGGCGGCGGCATCAATCATTTCGTCGAGGCGCGCAGCGCTCTCGCGATAGTTATCGCCTTCCGGCGCGATGTCCCGATCGTGAAAGCAGAAGAACGGCACCCCAAGCTTGCTAAAAAATTCGAAAGCTACATCGAGCTTCATGTGCGCGAGCGCCATAGGATCCCCGCCAGACGCCTGCCACGGTCGATCGAGAGTGCCGTCTCCAAAGACGTCATCCCCAGGCCAGCAGAACGTGTGCCAGTAGCATGCGGAGAATCGAAGATGGTCCTCCATCCGCTTGCCGAGCACCATTCGATCCGGCTCATACACACGGAAGCCTAGAGCATCCGGGTCCGCGTCCCTCCCTACAAAGGAAATCGCATCGACATCAGAGAAGAAGGAAGAACTCATCGAAAAATTCCTTTCAAGCGCGCATAACACTCTCGGTAGCGTTCAAGCTGTAAAGCATAGTGATCGTGGAGCTCCGGGTCGGGTTCGACTTCGAACGCGACAGGAGGCGCATGACAAAAAGATTCTGGGGTCTCCGAAGTCACAGCGAGTCGCCCAAGCCGTGCAGCGCCCTGAGCCGGCCCAACTTCGCCCCCCGCACGGTAGATCAGCGGTCGATTGAGAATACTCGCCATGATCCGACCCCAATACGCGCTGCGCGCGCCGCCACCTATCACGGAGACCGAATCAATCCCAGTGCCCGCGGACAGGAGTGCACCCTGTGCGTCCGCAAATGCAAACGCGACGCCTTCAAGAACCGCCCGTCCAAGCGCCACTCGATCGGTCCCGTGCGTGAGGCCTAGGAAAGTGCCAGTCGCATTCGGATCATTATGCGGCGTCCGCTCCCCAGAGAGATAGGGAAGAAAGAGCAGCGCGTCCCCTGGACGATCCGCAGCCTCAATTTCCGCAAGCAGCGTCCCCTCGTCTTTCGCACCCACAAGCTTCGTCACCCAGGAAAGGCAGCTCGCCGCCGAGAGAATCACCGACATTTGGTGCCAGGTATCCGGCAAACAATGACAGAAGGCATGAACCGCACGGTCAGGATTCGCCCGAAACGAATCACTCGCAACAAAGAGCACGCCGGAGGTGCCGAGCGAGAGCGAGGCTTCTCCTGGCTTCACGACACCCACCCCAAGTGCGCCAGCAGCCTGATCGCCTGCTCCTGCCGCTACCGGGACTCGCTCCATTCCCCAAGACGCAGCAACCTCCGCGCGAAGCACACCCGTCGCCTGGCTACCTTCAAACAGCTCGGGCATCGCCGACGTCGTTAGGCCCGTCGCGGCCAGCAACTCATCGGACCAAGTACGCTTCGCAACATCGAGCCATAGCGTGCCCGCCGCGTCGGAGACATCCGTCGCCGCATCACCCGTCATTCGAAGCCTAAGAAAGTCCTTAGGGAGAAGAACTCGCCTTGTCTCGGCGAAGATCTCGGGCTCATGCTCTCGTACCCAAAGCACCTTCGGTGCAGTGAACCCGGGCATAGCCAAATTCCCAGATAGCTCGCGGAACCGAGGCATCGCCTCAAGCCTCAGACACTCGGCTTCGCTCCGGCCATCATTCCAGAGAATCGCAGGACGAAGTGGCCGGTCATCTTCACCGAGCAGCGTCGCCCCGTGCATCTGGCCCGAGAGCCCGATCCCGCGTACCGAGCTTAGGTCGTGGGCTTGCCCGAGACGTCGAATCGCCGCGTCGCAGGCCGTCCACCAATCCTCCGGATCCTGCTCGCTATGAAGCGGCGCGGGACGAGAAACCTCGAGGGCCGCGGATGCGTCCCCAACAATCGAGTCGTTCTCATCTGCGAGCACCACCTTGACGGCCGACGTGCCCAAATCAATCCCAAGATACATCCGAACGCCTCCGCCATTGATGTTGGCGTAGTCGACGTATCTATTTCAAGCCTCGCCTTTCAGGGCTGTCGTGGCACGCAAAGAGTCACGCCCAGATCGATTCAGTCGAGCGTATTTTTGAGAACCGCATCGATGATGCCCTGACATTGACTGTCTATACTGAAATTCGAAGACGCATATCTAAAGGCCTCTGGCCCCTTCGTGTGCTTCCAGTCTTCGGCGAGGGCTTCGCGGACGGTTCGCGTGAGCGATTCAACAAATATTGCGCGATCCGCAGATTCGGGAACAAGCGCTCCTGTCTCCTGCGTTACGAAGTCCTTCGGTCCACCGGAATCCGCGCCAATAACCGGCGTACCGCAACCCATCGCCTCGATCAGGACCAGACCAAAGGGCTCGCTCTCTGACGGGTACACGCCTACATCTGCAATGGCATTCAAACGGGCGATGACGGCGTGAGGCTGCGGCCCCAGAAAGTACGTGTTTCGCAAACCCAGCGTCTCGTAGGCTAATTGGTGATAGCGATCCACAGCGGAATCAGGTCCGGAACCGATCACGAGCGTCACGGTCTTCCCAGCGTCGTCATTCTCGTAATGACTCGCCGCTTCGAGTAAAGCGTCGAGTCTCTTCCAGTCTGCGAATTTCCCGCAAAAGACGACGACCTTCTCGGCATCTACGGCCACGCTCATTGGTGCACGCGACACGGGATTCGGCGCGCTCGCAAGCTCAACACGACTAAGAACCTCTTCGCGTGATGCATCCCCCGCTGCGTTAGGCGTAAAGACATTTAAGTTGTACCCGTTCGGGGATAAAATCATCTTATCTCGCGGATAGTCTCCAAAGACGTCGGCAAATTTCTCCAGCTGCTCATTAGAGATCGCCGCGCAGGACTCAATTTTCTCCGCCCCCGAAAACACCCCCTCTTCTCTCATTAAGGTGAGGAAGCGCTCTGGGTATTCAGGATCCAAGCCGGCTTGCTCATGGGCAAACATCTTAAGGGCTGTTCCGTGAACAAAGCAGAGAATCGGGAAGCGTGACCGTCCGGCCGCCTCTCGTTCCGCATTCAAGCGAGCCAGAACGCGGGGATTGAGGAAGCAATGGTGTGCGACGGCCATAGTGACATCCATACCCTCGGCTTCTTCCGCAGCAGCAATCGCATCTCGCGTGATGCTCGTGAGTCGGTCCACATAACGATCGAATTCGTCATCGCTCATGGAATGGAAGCGATACGAACTCACTGGAGAAACGGATTCGCAAATCGGAACTTCATGGTTGAGTTCGAAGATCCGCACCAATGGATCGTCCGATGTCTGAGTCGTCGAGGGATAGACCGAATAGGCGCGCGTTTCTTGCATACGGTTGTACGCGGCGTGATGCGATTCGTGCAGAATGCCGGAGCCCGGCGCGAACTCGCCCTCGCGCTGCCAGTTATTCGTACCGAGCTGGAAAAATAGTCGTTTGCCCATATTCGCTTTGGGTCTCACCTAGTTATCGAGATGGTATCGCGACTCCGCGAAGCGCTCATGATCGATCGGCCGCCTGCCAAACAACATGAGGTCTCGTGTCGGCGAGTCCCTCCCCAACCGAAGACTTGTGGGCAGCTCGCGCGGCTCGCCGATCGAGATCGTTAACGAGTCCCGGCGTCAAAACGAACCAGGAGCGTCTTGGGCCCGGATATGAAGGTCGAAGCTAGCCATTCCGGCTCTCCCGCGAGTTCGAGCCCCTTGAGCCGGGTAAGGATTGCTCGAAGCATCTCGTCGATTTCGACACGCGCAAGCTGTGCACCAAGACAGAAGTGGGCCCCAGTCGCACCGAAGGCCACGTGATGATTTGGAGTCCGCCCGACATCAAGTCGATCGGCATCGGGAAAGACCGAGGCATCGCGATTCGCGGAGCCGTAGTAGAGCGCGAGTTTGTCTCCGGCTTCAATATTCTGTCCACCTACACAGGTCGCTTCCTTGGCGGTCCTTCGCATATAAACGACCGGGCTCGTAAATCGGAGAAGTTCTTCCCTTGCTGTCGGGAGAAGTCCATCGAGGTCCGCCTGGAGTCGCGCTAGTTCTGCGGGTCGTTCGAGAAGCCCAAGCATTCCCCCCGCAACGAGATTCCGCGTCGTATCTCCACCCGCATCAACTAAGAGCATAAAGAAAAGAAAGAACTCCATGTCATTCAAACGACGGCCATCGATCTCCGCATGAATCAATCGGGTTGCGAGATCATCTCCGGGCCGCGCCTTTTTTTCGGCAAGAACCTGAGCCGCATAGCCGAACATCTCCGCCCCCGCCGCCGCTTGTGCACCTTCGGGAAGAGACTCTGGCGCGGAGTGAATCGTTTCAGTCAGCTGATACAGCTTCCGACCGTCCGCCAGGGGCATGCCTATCAACTCAGCAATCACATAAGAAGGCAACTCACCCGCTATGTCCGCCACCAAATCGCACTCTCCTCGCTCGATCACTTCATCGATGATCTGCTTCGCAAGCATCGCAATTCGAGGTTGCATATCCCGCGCGGCACGTGGCGTAAAGGCACTGCTCACCAAGCGCCGAAGCTGTGTCTGGTAGGGTGGATCGGACATCAACATCATTTTCTCTTCGGTCGGCGAATCCAACGCGACATCGGCGATCATGATCGAAGGTTCGTTCGAAAAGACCTTATGATTCCGACTAATGGCCCGCACATCTTCGTACCTCGTAATGGCCCAATAGCCCGGGCCTACGTCACTTTCGGGATGAAAGTGCACAGGATCGTTTTCCCGCAGCCAGCGAAACTGATCATGGGGCTGGCCGCCGTCGTAGCTAGTGGGGTCGAGGAGTGCGATGTCCATGATGATGAAGTCTTCTTTCCGGGAAACGATCCGTTTCGCGTGCAGGAGCGCATGCGACTTCGAGCATGCCTGAATCGCTCAGTAATCGCACTTGTGCAAAACCTGCTACGGCTCGGGCAAAATAATCGCGCAGCTATTCGGTTTCGAGACGCAGTCTGCGCCGGGCTTCCATCAGTCCAGCCTCAGCATTCTCATTTTTCGGATCGAGCGTAAGCAGACGGCCGAATATTTGCTCGGCCGCCGCGAAGCGCCCTGCCGAAAGCAGCACCATGCCTAGATTATCGAAGGCTCTCGGATCTTGAGGACGGAGCGAAACAACCGTCTCGAAATGTGCGATCGACTCGTCAATGCGCCCTTGTTCGAAACGTGCGGCACCTAGACTAAGATGCGCCTCCGGATCACGTGGCCGGAGGCGTACAGCGGCTTCAAAATGCGGCACCGCACGCGCCACATGGTCTGCCATCCAATACGTAGCGCCAAGGTTCAGCTGTGCGCCTCCGTGATCAGGTGCAAGCCTAACAGCCTCGGATAGTTGGAACTCCGCCTCGTCCCGGCGCGAGGGACTGGCCCGCAGCAGCAGCGTTCCCAGATTGAAGCGCGCTAGGTAGTTGTCCTCAGTGACGGCAAGCGCATGCCTGTAAAGCGTCTCGCCGTTCCGCCATGTCGCCACCTGCTTGGGAGTGATCGCAACAAAAATTGCCGCGACGGCCAAAAGGGCCACCACCCCAGCAACCTGCCACCTTGGTCTCCGCATTTCTGCGAGAGCGGCTGCGAGAATGAGCGAGAGTCCCATAGTCGGCAGATACGTATAGCGATCGGCCATTGACTGATTTCCGACCTGAACAATTCCTAGCATCGGAACAAGGACCCCAAGAAACCAGCACCAACCGACCAGTAGATAGGGATGCTTGGCGCGCTGCCACCAGGCCAGACTACTCACGGCCCCAAGCAAAGTGAGATTAAACATCAACCCGGGCGCCCACCGCGAAACCTCAGCAGCGAGCGGCCTCCAGGGATAGAAACACGCGAGCCCGACGGGCCAAGCTGTCGTCCCCAGGTAGCGAAGGTACGCATCGACTGCGTTCAAACCTCGCTCGCCTAGCGGCGCGAAGAACGTGTCGCGCATCGCGCCACCTTCCTTTTGAACGACCAAAGTGATCCCGATCGAAGCCAATACGATCAAGAAGAGCGGGCTCTTTTCAAGCACTCGTCGGAAGAAGGAACTGCGATCAAATAGCAAACCGCCTTCGTTTTCACTGGTACACGTCTCGTCCCCCATGCGCCCCAGTGGCCAATAGTCCAACAACAGCAGGAGGAAAGGCAACGTAACCAGCACGGGCTTCGTCATTAGCCCCGCGACCAGTAAAAGAACAACGGCTGCATATCTCGCGACTCCAGGACGGCGCGCATACCGTGTCCATGCAAAAATCGTCGCGAGGAAGAAGAACGCGGCGAGCACGTCCTTCCGCTCCGCGATCCACGCTACGGATTCCACACGCTGGGGATGCAGCGCAAAGACGAGCGTTGCGGCAAACGCGGGCCATAGGGCCCCTGTCCACTCAACGAGTAGAAGAAGAAGCAGAAGGCACACCGCGATATGAATCGCCACATTCATCGCAGCCATTCGACCGGGGTCTACGCCGAAGAGCTCCACGTCGAGCATATGGGAGAGCCACGTGAGCGGATGCCAATTTGCAGCGTGCCCAGTCGAGAATGCCCACTCCACACCCGCAGCAGAGAGCCCGCCCAGCACCTGCGGATTCGTCGCGACGTAGTCCCCATCGTCATAGCCCACGAAATCATGATCCAAAACGCCCGAATAGACGAAGCAGATCACTAAGGCGAGCGCGATCCCGCAAGCCAGGATCTGTGAGCGATTCTCTGCCAGAACAGTGGAGGTCATTAAGGGCACATCTTACCACCCTTCACCGCGAATCGAATTCGCGCTCCGAATGGCAGAAGACTCGTTAGGTGCAGTAGTGTCGCGAGCGCTAGACCCCCAGGCCGAGGGAAGGTGCAGCTCGACCCACGATCATAGGAAGATCGAGATAGGTCTTGATGCCGGAGTCCGCTTCGCAGACATGAGGAATCGCACTCACGCAATGCATCGCCGTGACAACGATCCCATTATTTCGTTCTAGCCCTTCCTCGATTGAGGCAGGGTGCCACCCCTTAAACGTGAGCAGCGTGTCCGGATCGCCCGTTACACCGACTTCGAATCGCTCCCCGCCGCTCCCAAAGCTCCACGTGAGACTCGGGTCGCTGTCGTCCAGTGGTTCGATATTCTGGTCGCCCATGAACCAGTTCACGGCGGCAGTCACAACAGGCTCGCCATCAACGGTTCCCTGCCAGCAGAAACGCTGTGCTGCGACGTGGCCGGGCTGGATCGGCCCAATAGGCGAATCGATCGGCTTCGTCGCGACAGCGATTTCATGGGTGGCCCGCTTCGATTCATCGAGCCGGAACCCGAGACTGTCCGCCACCATATCGATCGACTGATAAAAGCCGCCGCCGAGTAGCTTGAGCATGGGACTCGTTCGCGCCTGCTCCGGCGTCTTCCCGAAGAGCATCATCTCACCGACGATTTCAGGCGCGCCATAGGTCCGGATGTCGGAAAATTCCTCCGCTCGCACGTGAGTGATCGCACGCGAGAGCCCAGACACCATCAGAGGGAATCGTTCGGTGATGCCGCCTGGATGGATGCCCGTCCCGTGAAGTGTCGCATTGCCAGAGGCGCAGGCCTTTTCCACGTCATCCGTGTCGATCCGGCGCGGATAGATCCAACCAAGGGGCGTCACAATATTGAGTCCGGCCTCAAGGATTGCGCAGACTTCTTTCGGGTTCGACATGATCGGGCTGTAGACAACGCAGTCCGCTTCAAGCGACAGCAGTGCATCCACGTCGCGAGTGGCGGTGACCCCAATCGGCTCTCGACCGATCAGCTCGCCTACGTCTTTTCCGTCCTTCGCCTCGCTATGAACCCAGCATCCTACGAGTTCCAGTTCCGGATGATCGAGAACGCCCTCGATCGCCGCTCGCCCGACACCACCTGTTGCCCACTGAATAACCTTATACGCCAACGTTACGACTCCGAATTGAAAGAGACTGCTACCCGACCTTACTAGGCGCCGCGCAACACTTCCCCGGGCAATGCGCCCGTATGCTTTCCCTGCTCCATCACGGTCACGCCATTCACAATCACCGCGTCGTAGCCCGTCGCATCTACATACCAGCGCTCGGTGCTGCCCGGGAAATCAGCCGCGACGAAATGCTCGCCTGCTTCCAAGCGCTCGGGGTCAAAGATTGTCACATCTGCCTTCGCGCCGACGCGAAGGGTTCCGCGATCCACAAGACCGTGAACCGCAGCGGGCATTCCGGTGAGCCGCCAAATCGCTTCTTCTAGGCTCAGAATACCGGGGACGTGATCGGTGATCAGCTTTGTCGTGTAATCCGCGCCCACGAAACTAGCGAGGTGCGCGCCCCCGTCGCTGGAACCGCTCATTACGAGCGGCTCCTTAATTGAGTTTGTGACGACATGATCAATGAAGACCCGGGCCTCTTCCGCCATGCGCGTTCCCCAACCCACATTTAGGTCTTCACGTAAGGACACATCCAAGAAGACATCCAGTGCGTCGCCTTTATGTCCTTCGGCCATGAGCTCCTCAACGCTCTTCCCGATCAGCGGCCGATTGGCTTCGTCCTTTACATACTCGACCTCAAGCGTCTCAAGTCCGACCGGCGCCGTGCGGCTTATCGTCGCCATTTCGTGCCGCATGAGATCACGATATGCGGGATCGCGTAGCTTCTCGCAGGCATCTGCAGTCGACATCACGAGTGCGTTCCGCCATGCGGGCATCTCGTCAAACACAAAAGTGTCATCGAGTCGGAGATGCAAAGACAGCTTCTGCGTAGAGAATTGCGGATGCAACCTGACGCCCTGCTCTCGCGCCTCGCGAACGAAGTCGATCGTGTTTTGCCAACCCATCGGATGATCTGCGGCGGGCGATAGCGGGCCCAACTCAATGGCCTTGCCCGAAACTCGCGCCATCTCCATCAGCATCGCGCGGTCCGATTCATCGTGCCCCTCGCTATGGGAACGCGGGATGATTTCGATCACGCCATGGGCGAACTCAGACAGCACGGAGCAGAGCGCAATGATCTCTTCCGGCGTCGCATGGTTTGAAGGAACACCCCGGCCGTCTTCGCCAACATGCAGATCCAGCTGCGAAGTCGAGAATCCCACGGCCCCCTGCTCCATCGACTCCCGGAGCAACTGCTTCATGTCATCGATTTCTTCCGCCGTCGCTTCGCGTTCAGAAGCATCGTCACCCATCACCATGCGCCGAATTGCACAGTGACCGACATAACCGCCGACGTTAAGCCCAAGCTTGCCTTCGAGTCGCGCCCAATACTCGGCAAAATTCCCACCGGCCCATTTAAAGCCTTCGGCCATCGCCTCTCGCGACATGCCTTCGACCCGCGTCAGCATCCCCGCCAACCAGTCGACATCCTCGGGCTTCGCCGGATAGAGCGTAAAACCACAGTTGCCGGTCAAGACCGTCGTCACGCCGTGCTGCATGGACGGCGAAGCAACGGGATCCCAGTCCAGCTGAACATCATAATGCGTATGCACATCAATGAAGCCCGGGGTCACGACCTTACCCTCGGCATCGATCGTCCGCGCAGCGGTTCCCTCGACGCGGCCGATGCGCTCGATGCGGCCGTCGCGCACAGCGATATCCGCTTGAAAGCCAGGAAGTCCAGTCCCGTCGACTACGGTTCCGTTCTTAATCAGCAGGTCCCATTCAGTGCTTGCAGCCATTTCTTCTTCTCCTTCGATGAACCGAAACTGTAACCAAGCGAGCCGGTTCGACGAACCCTGAAATTCAGTCCGGAAATCGCCCGCCGGGGGCGATCCAAGCTAGAGTCCGCGGCCGTGCGAAAACGAATCGAAACGCTACTAGAAGAACTCGGTCATTTCTCTTACCGCCACGCCTGGGGCGTGATTTTCACCGTCCTCCTTACCATTGGTGCGAGCGTGACCCAGATCCCCCGGATCGAAGTCCGAACCTCCGTCGATGAGTTTCTGATCGAGGGAGACGAGACGAAAACCGATTACGACGACTTCCTTGCGGAGTTCGGCCGCGACGACATGGTCCTCATTGCGCTCGAACCGTCGGAGGTATTCGACCTCGAATTTCTCACGCAATTGCGCGCGTTCCATGAGGCCCTCGAAGACGAGGTGCCGCACGTCCGGGAAGTCAAGAGCCTGATCAATGCCCGCGAGACGCGCGGCGTCGACGATGGCCTGATCGTCGGTGAGCTCTTCGAGGATTGGCCTGAGACGCCAGAAGCGCTCGCTGCGATTCGTGCGCGCGCACTCGCCAACCCGCTCTATGTCGACTTCATTCTATCAAGGAACGCCGACCTAACGATCGTGACCGTCGAGCTCGAAGCCTTCTCCGCCTTCTTCGAGGACGCGGATGATCTCACTGGGTTCGATGACGAAGATTCGAATGAAGGGGCCGCTGAAGATGCGGGCGACCTCGCGCGTCTCTCCGGCGCGCAAGAGGCGGAAGTCGTCAAGGCGCTCTCTGCCGTGGTCGACCGCTTCAACAGCGAGTCTTTCAGGATCTATGCGGGCGGCGCGCCCATCTTGAACGTCCGCATGATGACGTCCCTCGTAACCAACATTGTCGTGTTCACGGGTCTATCCACCTGCCTGATTGGCTTCTTCCTCGTCCTCGTCTTACGTCGGGCAATCGGCGTATTCATTCCGCTCAGCGTCGCGATCCTCTCACTCATCACGACCCTCGGAGCCATGGGCGCCCTGGGTATTCCGGCCATGCCCATCTCAGAGATCGTCCCCTCTTTTCTCCTGAGTATCGGCGTCGGCGCGAGCGTTCATCTGATCGCAATCTTCCTCCAGCGGCTCGAAGCCGGTGATAGCCGCGAAGATGCCGTAGCTGCTTCCCTCGGCCACTCAGGCCTCCCGATCATCATGACGGGACTCACGACCGCTGGCGGCCTCGCCTCCTTCGCCGCCGCGAATCTCCTCCCGATCGCCGTATTCGGAATCGTCTCTCCCCTGGGCATCATCATTTGCTTGCTGCTGACCCTAACCTTGGCCCCTGCTCTCCTTGCAGTGATCCCGATGAAGACGCCGACGCCAGCGGCGCAAACGCCCGGGAATCAAGCGCCCGAACCCGACGGCCTATCCATTCGACTTCTCTCGCGCGGAGGAGAATTCGCGACGACTCACCCGGGAATCGTACTCGGCGGTAGCGGCTTCCTCGTCGTACTCGCCATTCTCGGCATGCTGCGACTCCACGTGAGCTTCGACAATCTTGAGTGGTTCCCCGACGACTTGGATGCAAAAATCGCCTCAAGGAAGCTCGACGAACACTTCGGTGGATCGATGGCGCTTGAACTCCTGATTGAAACCGAAGCGCCTAATGGCCTTCACGACCCCGAGGTCTTGAAGGCAATGGACCGTATGCGCCAAAATTTGACAGGTTTGCAAGTCGGGGCAGTGACCGCCGGTAAGAGCGCATCCCTCGTCGATGTCGTCAAGGAAATTCACCAAGCGCTGAACGAAGGCCGCCCCGCAGCCCGTATCGTTCCAGATGACCGTGCTCTGATTTCTCAAGAACTCATCCTCTTCGAGAACAGCGGAAGCGAAGACCTGCAAGATATTGTCGATAGCGAATTCCGTATCGGACGATTCACAATTCGTCTGCCTATGGTCGACGCTCTCCACTACGGCCCCTTTGGCGATGAAGTCGAACGTATCGTCGAAGACATCTTGCCCGAAGGAGCGACCACAAGCCGTACCGGCATGATGATGGTCATGGGCAGAACCTTCACGGCCTCGATTGACACTATGTTCCGTTCCTACGGAATCGCTTTGGCCGTCATCACCCCTTTGATGATGTTGTTGCTCGGTAGTTTCCGGCTAGGGCTCATCGCCATGATCCCCAACCTCTTTCCGATCGTTCTGACCCTCGGCCTGATGGGTTGGCTCAACCAGCCGCTCGAGATGTTCTCACTTCTGATCGGAAGTATCGCGCTTGGGCTCGCGGTCGACGACACGATCCACTTCATGCACGGCTTCAGGCGCCGCTATTCCGAGACCGGGTCCGTCGAAACCGCCGTGCAGGACACGCTTCGCACGACGGGCCAAGCGCTTCTATTCACGAGCGTCGTCCTCACCTTCGGCTTTCTCATCTATGTCTTATCCGATCTCAATAACCTGACACGATTCGGCGGGTTTACGGCCTTTTCCATCGTGATCGCCTTCCTCGCCGATGTTCTACTCGCCCCCGCCCTCATGAAAGCCACGATTGGCTTCAGCAGCATCCGAAGCCAAATCATCCAGAACGACTAAGTCGAATGTGACCCGAAGAGCGTTATCGTCATTACTTCTCTGGAGAAGCCATGATCGAAGGACGACCGAGTAACACTGCATTTCAAGTCGCTGCGGCGCGCGCGGCCCATCTGCGATTCGACCCCAAACCACCCTTGTTGAACGACATCCACGCGGAGGCGCTGCTGGATGTCGAGGGTCTCGCCATGATCGAGGGATACGCGGACGGCGGGCCTTGGATCATGCTCGAGAACCGCTTCTTCCTGCCGCTTCGGGCACGCTTCGTAGAAGATCAACTCATAAAAGCCTATGCGCATGGCGTTAGGCAGTTCGTGATTCTTGGGGCCGGGCTCGATTCTTTCGCATGGCGACAGCCTCCTGGGATCAGCGAGCTCCGCCTCTTCGAAGTTGACCATCCAAGCACTCAGTCGTGGAAAATGAATTGACTCTAGGAACTACGATGGACCACCCCGAATAACACCCGCCTCGTACCCTGTGACTTCGAACGGCAGAGCACGTCCGAGGTCCTCGCCAAGACAGACTTCGATCCGACTAAGCCCTGCGTCGTCTCCTGGATGGGCGTTATCTACTACCTTAATCGTGACACGGCAGAGTCATCCCTTCGCGATCTGGCAAAGCTCATGGCTCCTACAAGCGAGCTCATCTTCGACTCAATGTTGCCCTGGGACATGCTGCCCGAGCGGTATCAAATCATTCGCAAGGCGATGGCCGAGTATTTGAACGGGGCAGGTGAGCCCCAGATCAATCGATACGAACCCACCGAACTCGGCCAGGCTGTTGAAGCCACGGGCTTCGCAAAGGTAGAGATCCTTCACCCAGCGGACCTGGTGTCGCGATACCTTGACCCGAGCCAGCTCACCCTAGAAATCCCAGAACGATTCAGGCTGGCCGTCGCGACCCGTTAGGGCGTTGGCACTTCAGTTGATTCGATCCGTTCTTTTCGGTGCGTCAGCACGAGAAGCGCGGGCGTAACAGTCACATCGAGCAAGAACGCTGCGGCGATCGCAAAGGTCGTCAGCGCGCCAACCTGTTGAAGGTTAAGCATCTCTGACATCAGCAGTACGGTGAACCCCATAGTCAGCGCGATTGTAGTAAAGAGCAGCGCACGTCCCGTTGTCTGCATCGTTCGCTCGACCGCCGCCACCGGGTCGTAGCCCTGATGCCGATAGCGCCGGAAGCCAGAGATAAAGTGGATACTGTCATCAACTGCGAGGCCGATCGCTATGCAACCAGCCAGCAGTGTGAACATATCAAGCGGAATTCCCGCGAACCCCATGAGTCCAAGCGTCAGCAAAATGGGCACGAGATTAGGAACCATGCTCACGAGCCCAGATCGCAAGCTTCCGATTAGCAAGATCATAAGCGGCGTGATCAGCGCGAGCGCCAGTGCATAACTCCTAATCATGCTCTCCTGCACAGCATCAACGGTCCTTGCCATTAGACTCGACATGCCCGTGAATTTGACATCTGCCATCTCGCCGATCGCTTCCTGCACCTTCGGCTCGAACTGATCCAGGAAGGGCCCCATAGAGACCCCGTTCGTCCAATACGAACGCACCGTATAGCGGGCGCGGCTGAACTGGCTATCGACGACTTTTTCTAGATCGTCCGACCCGCTGTTCTCAAAGAGCAACAGCTCCTGGGATAGAAGCAAAGGGTCAGAAGGGATCTCATAGTATTCAGGATCATTCTCATTGAGCGCCTGGTGCGTCTCTTTCACGATATCCACGATCGAATTCGTATGAGACAGCCGTGCACCATTGGCCTTGAACTCCTCAGTAATTATTTCAATTTGCTCAAGACGACCCATCAACTCCGGGTCCTTGATGCCGTTCTCTCGTCCCGTGTCTATGACGATCTCGATCGCGGAGGTCCCGCCGTAGCGCTCGCCTAAGAGATCTGCTGCAACGCGATAGGGATGATCATCCGGAAACCAGCTGACGGGGTCGGAACTCGCATAGAGCCGCGTCATCCCGACAAACGCCCCCACGACTAGCACGGCGGTCACGATAACGATCGGCCAAGGATGCCGGGCAGAGGACACCGCAAGCGCTGCCAGAATTCGGTCAACCGCCCCCTCCGCCTTTGCCTCCCGCCCCGACAGCGGCAGAATCGAAAGTAGTGCCGGCAAAAGCACCATCGAATAACAAAGCATCACCACGACCCCGATCGTCGAGATCATTCCCATTTCTTGGATTGGCTTCATTTCTGCTGCCATAAACGAAAGCAGGCCCGCCGCGGTAGTCATTCCCGTCATGAGGATCGGCAATCCGGAATGACGTAATGCATGTTCGAGGCTGTCCGCGCGAGTTCGCCCTTCCCCACGATCCGTCATGAAGATAGTCACGAGGTGAACGGAATAGCTAACACCGATCGCCAACAAGAAGGAAGGGACCAGCTGCGCAGGGGCACTGAATGCAATCCCGAAATAGCTAGCGAGCCCGAAAGTGCTGATCGAAGCGGGTACGACGACCGCGATCGCAAGCAGAACGGCGCCTAAACGCCGAAATAGCACGATCAGCAGAATGCCGATCACTAAGAGCCCGCCTCCAAAGAAGAGAGGTACGTCGCGACCGAGCTGTTGCGTGAACTCGTAAGTCATCATGGTCCCGCCAGCCGCTAGGATCGGAAAATCTGGCCCCGCGTAGCGGTCGATGACATTTTGAATCGCGCCAATCAATTGCGCGTTTTCGACGCCTGAAAGGAAAGGCTTTTTCTTGGTCGCCGCTCCCGCCTCATCCTCTCCGAATCCTTCGAGGTCAAGGTCATCAGAGGCGCTCTCCTCTGGAGTCTCGGTCGCGTATGTCGTGCCGTCGCCGTACACCGCCACTTCAATCCGTACGCCTGTCGAGCCACCATCGCTCGACAGCACCCCCGTCTTCACATAAAAAGGCGTTGATAGAACACGATCACGCAGCGCGATCAGTTCGGCCTCCGTCGTCGGCATATCATCGAGCAGGTCCTCGACGACCAGTTCGTCGCCACGACCGTACGTCGAGCGAACGTTGACGAGACTCGTCAGGTCTTCGAGAAAGGGGACTTCGTTTTCTAGATCTCTATGAAATGCTGCGAGCTTAGTCAAAAACTCAAGGTCGAAAATTTCAGGCGGGGTGATCGACAGCGTCGAAATCTGATCTTGGCCGAAGTCTTCTTTAAAGGCGTCATAGCGGGCGCGGACCGGGTCATCCTCGAAGAGGAAATCCTCGGAAGCCATCTTGATGACCATGGAAGGAGCGAAACTTCCAAGCACGATCGTGACGACGGTCATCGCCGCGACCAAGGACCAGCGATGTCTCGCGACGAAATGGGCCCATTCCCCGAGCGCATCTTCTATCCGAAGACGAAGCGGTTGGTTCGATTCCGTCATTTTTTTCTCGTCTGCCTCATCTGTACCGATTACGCGAGTGCGATGCTCGATTCAAAGTAGGGCCTTAGGCTCACTCCGCCAGATCTCTTCGGCGAAGGTTGAGCATGTCAATCCAGACCACGATCCGCACCCAGTCAGGCCAATACGACGGAAGTGATTCGTACCGGTTCGCCTAGTAGTCGGTGCTCGACTAATCCGATGCGATCGATCGTCCCAGAACCAAAGTGATCGGATAGGACGGACTGCTCGATCGACGTGCGCCTCTCCCTAGACTCGGCGCCAGGTATAACCGCTCGGCACCAAGAAGAGCGCTGCCGTCAGCGCGCCGGGTTCCGAAGAGTCGGCTTCATATAATTGCGATGCGGCTCGGACATTGCGGTGGAGCCGCTCCTGTGGGGGTTTCACTACCGAATCGAGCTTATACTCCGAGCCTGCTTGCTATGCACTTTCGTTAGGCGTTTGCTCGTCCGCCTCGAAGCAGCTTGCCCGAATGGGTATGGGTCTCTTTGTCGTCTTCGATCGTGACCTGTCCATTGACCACGACGTACCGATAGCCCGTTCCCGCAGAGGCGACGCGATATTCATCTCCCGGCAAGTCGTGACGGAAGTTCGGGAACTCGTAGTCGAGCTTCTCGTAGTCGTAAACGATGATATCCGCTGCCGCACCTTCGCGAAGCGTGCCTCGATCCTGGAACCCCGCACAGAAAGCCGGGAGCGCACTCAGTCGCCAATGTGCTTCCTCGAGAGTCAAAAACGAATGTTCTCGAACGTATTGGGAGATCAACTCCGTCGCATAACTGCCGGCGGCGAGATACTTGAGATGCGCGCCCCCGTCTGAAAGTCCCGGGATGACCCACGGATTGTCGAGCAGCTGCTTGATGCCCTCGAGGCCAATATCAAATTGCGGCACTTGGAAGCTTGTCTTGAGATCGTCCGAGACGACAAGGTCGCAGATTGCGTCAACGACATGGACGCCGCGCTCTTCCGCAATTTCAGTGATGCTCTTGCCTATGTACTGCTCGTTCTCACTCTTCGCGACTGAAACGACTCGTGCCTGGGCGATCCCGCCGATGAACGGGACCTTCAAAGGCTCGGCCCTCAAGCGATCCCGTGTGGCCGGATCTGCCAGGTTCTTGAGGATCGTTTCATTGGCAACTTCAGGTCCGGCAACCTCGTCCCAAACAGGGCCCCAGAGATCCCAATAGTCAAAGGTGAACAGAAGCGGAGGGTTTTGAGTGATCCCCTGCCCGTAGATTCGCAGGCCCTTTTCGCCACATGCCTCAAACCACTCGAAGAGATTCTTATGCATCTCAATCATCATATTCGACGCCGGCAGCGCCTGATAAATAATCGGCGCACCGGAAACCTCGGCGAGCTCTTCCCAATGTTCTCGGGGCATCGTCGCTCCCGAGAGCTCAATAAATCCTTCACCGCGCTCGCCTAACACTTCAGCCAAAGCAATTTGTGTCTCTGGCCACATCACGTCGGAGGGCATAGGCGTGCCGTCGAAATCGGACTGCGCGGCGCCGCCTGCGGTCGGAGCCTTAGGATCGCCGGGCGTACCGAGGCTCTGCGAAGACCATCCGCAGGCGCCAGCATCCATAGCCTCATTCAACAACCGCTTCAGCTCTTCGGTCTCTTCCGCAGTCGGCTTTCGACCCGACTTCGCATCCTCGAGACCCATCACCCAGATAAGAAGCGGGTTCACTCCGATATAGGGAAGCAGGTTCACCGCCTTAGGAACGCGGTCGATGCTGTCGAGCATCTCCGGATAGCTTTCCCAATCCCAAGGAATTGACGCTTCCATGGTCGCCATCGGAATCGCTTCTACCTTCGTCATCGATTCCATCGCTCGGTACTGCAGGTCCTTCTTACACGGCGCGAACCCGAAGCCGCAGTTCCCGACCACGACCGAAGTCACGCCGTTCCAACCAGACGTCGTTAGGTAGGGGTCCCAAAAAACCTGAGCATCGTAGTGCGTATGCAGATCGATGAAGCCGGGCGCCACAACGAGACCATCGGCTTCGATCTCCCGCGTCGCCTGCCCCGGCTTGATCCGCCCCATGCGCGTGATCTTGCCGTCCTTGATGCCAACGTCGCCCTTGTACCGTGGATTTCGTGCGCCATCGACGATCATGCCGTTGCGGATAACGATATCAAATTTGGCCATGGGTGAATTCCTTCTGCGGATTGCCGGGAGAGCGAAAATAAAACCAAAGCAGACTCTAAATCGAATAGACGCACCACGAAAGGGGCTACTTTGGCTCTCTGGCGGCCGTTTACAGCCGGTTTTTTAGCCCCTCCAGGCCTGCGCGTGGGCGAGGCGCTTGTGCGCCTACTGCCCGATGACCTCGTCCATCAAAGGCACCTCGCTCAGG
>Ga0115569_10000862_pt1 | contig 23464 bp, 20 predicted proteins | sample COGITO_mtgs_1205_2_FD_87295 | JGI IMG/M metagenome (GOLD analysis project Ga0115569, IMG submission 87295) | Pelagic marine microbial communities from North Sea - COGITO_mtgs_120503 | ecosystem: Environmental > Aquatic > Marine > Epipelagic | place: Germany:Helgoland, sampling site Kabeltonne... | reverse complement strand
TGCAGAAGATTTTAAATAATATCTAATGCATTCTACCAAAGAAAATTTACAAGTTTTATTTGAAGATAACCATATTGTTGTTGTAAACAAACGTGCGGGAGATATTACACAAGGCGATAAAACCGGAGACAAACCTTTAAGTAATGTTGTAAAAGAATACATTAAAGACAAATACAACAAACCTGGAGATGTTTTTTTAGGTGTTGTTCATAGATTAGACAGACCCACTTCTGGAATTATTATTTTTGCAAGAACTTCAAAATCCTTAGAACGTCTCAATAAAATGTTACGCGATAAAAAAATAAATAAAACATATTGGGCTATTGTAAAAAATCATCCGAAGAAAGAAAAAGACACTTTAATTAATTACTTAAGGAAAAATCCTAAAAACAATAAATCTACAGCTTATACCAAAGAAATTGAAGGCAGTAAAAAAGCCATTCTTCATTATACTATTATTAAAAAATTAGATAATTATTCTTTGGTCGAAATTGATTTAGAAACAGGTAGACATCATCAAATTAGAACACAATTATCTAATATAGGAAGCCCTATAAAAGGTGATTTAAAATACGGTTTTGATAGAAGTAATAAAGATGGAAGTATCCATTTACATGCCCGAAAAATTCAGTTTATACACCCTGTTAGTAAAAAACAAATTAACATTACTGCACCAACCCCAAAAGAAGTTGTTTGGAACGCTTGTAACTAATTGTTATCTTTAAAAAATTATTTTTTTTATGGATATCGGTAACATTTTACAATCACAAAAGGAGTTCTTTACAACACAACAAACAAAAGATATTTCTTTTAGAAAGAAGTGCTTAAAAAAACTTCAAACCGAACTTATAAAAAGGGAATCTGATATTACAAAAGCATTGCATGATGATTTTAAAAAATCAGAATACGAAGCGGTTTTAACAGAAACCTCTATTGTTTTGTCTGAATTAAAAATGACAATCAACAAACTGAACTCTTGGGCAAAACCAAAAGGAGTTTTACCATCACTTTTAAACTTTCCCTCTTCAGCAAAAATACACAAAGAACCTTATGGAACGGTCTTAGTAATTTCTCCTTGGAATTATCCGCATCAACTTGCTTTCTCACCATTAATTGGCGCAATTGCAGCAGGAAACACCATTGTTTTAAAACCATCTGAACTAACACCAAACACAAGTACAGTTACCAAAGAAATAATTGAAGCTGTTTTTGACAAAAAACAAGTTGCGATTATTGAAGGTGGTGTTGAAGTTTCACAAAGATTATTAACACAACGTTGGGATTATATTTTCTTTACAGGAAGCGTTTCTGTCGGAAAAATTGTAGCAAAAGCTGCTGCAGAATTTCTTACGCCGGTTACTTTAGAATTAGGCGGAAAAAGCCCTTGTATTGTTGATGAAACTGCCAACATTAAATTAGCCGCAAAAAGAATCGTTTGGGGGAAATTTATTAACGGAGGACAAACCTGTATTGCACCAGATTACTTATTGATACACGCATCAAAAAAAGAAGAATTCGTTAATTGCTTTAAAAACGAATTGAAAAAAGCTTATGGAGATAATCCTGAAACCTCAAAAGACTTTCCAAGAATTATAAATACGAAAAACTTTAATAGACTTGTTTTAATGTTAGAAAATGAAAACTTCTTAATTGGCGGAAAAACCAACAAAGAAGATCATTTTATTTCACCAACCTTAATAGACGAACCTTCTATAGATAGCGAAGTAATGAAAGGTGAAATTTTTGGACCAATACTTCCTTTAATATCTTATGAATCGTTAGACGAAATAAGCGAAATCATTTCAAAATACGATAAACCACTTGCGTTTTATATTTTTTCTACTGATAAAAAAATCGTTAAACAAATGATTGCAAAATACTCTTTTGGCGGTGGAACTATTAATGATACAACTGTTCATTTTGTAAATCATAGATTGCCATTTGGAGGCGTTGGCGAAAGCGGAATTGGTAGTTATCATGGTAAACAAACTTTCGAAACTTTTTCCCATAGTAAAGGTGTCGTTAGAAGAGGTAATTGGTTAGATTTAACAATTAGATACGCTCCTTACACTCATAAATTAAAAAAATTACGCACTTTATTAAAGTGGAGTTAAATTTTATAGAAACATCACTTCTTTGGCTTTAAAACCAAAACATTTTTACTTTTCATAATTTCAGACTGGTTCAATTTCATCTTAACAAACTCTCCATCTAAATATTTCTGAGTTTGGTCTTTATAATACTCACTAAATACATTTCCAGATTGACCTGTTGGTAGAATTGCTAAACTATTTTCAACATCAGAAAAATCTATAATTCTTCGTGTTGAAGGCCCCGCAGTTACTTTATAATACCCTGTGCTGTCTAATTTAAAAATCTGATTGTTAATCACTTCATTTCCTCCAACAGTTTCAAAAGGACCAACGTTAAAAAATTTTCGTAACAATCCTCCAGCTTTTCCTATTGCGTGCTCATACTCAACAGAGAGAACTCTATTCCAAGTCCAATCATCTATATTTTCTCCTAGTTGATTTTGTAAAAATAAAATTGCACTTTTAAATGCCATTTGAGTAACCTCTTTTTTTGTTTCAATTTTATCTTTTGTAGAAATATCATCCCACCAAACAGAATTATTTCTATTGACCTGAGTTGGCAATACTTGATCTTGCAATTGTGAATTGATAAATAACTCAAACCCTTCACCCAATTCATCCTTATAGGTTGCTTTTAAAAAATTATACAAAAAGCGATTATAAATTGTTGGTCCAAGAGATGTTTTTAAATAAGTGCCATCCCAATTTTTTAAAATTGAGAAAGCCTTTCTCTCTGAAGGTGTTAATGTTGATTTATCGACACTTTTTAGCAAATTTTCAATAATTTCTGAAACTGTAGACGATTTTACATCGTAAATCATTTCTGCAACCGCTTCTTTTGTAAAATCATTTTTTTGATCTAAAAGTTCAACAATTCTTTTTGCCCTATCCTGTGGCTGATAATATCCTGGATACAACTTTCCCCTCACAGAATCTATTTGATTATTCGCAGAATACACATAATTACTTTTAGGATTTATTGCCTGTGGATTTTCATCAAAAGGAAGATATTCTCTAATTTCATCATTTCCTGAAGCACCATTTAAATAGGTTTTAGAAGACAAACTATCTCTTAACTGATATAATTTAGCAGAAGAAAACCAAGCTACATTATCTTTTGCGTCTCCATACATTACATTTAAACCTGGCGCATGAATTCTTGCAACGGAACTTTTAAATTCATTTATTGAATTAGCATGAGAAATTCCATAAGAGACTTCTAACATTTCATTTGGCAACCGCGTATAAATCCAACTCATCGCAATTGGCCTTTCATCAATAACATGTTGTAGAAGTCCATTCATTATTGGTCCATGTTTACTTACTTTTACCTGAAAAGAAGTATCAATTTCATTTTTTATATGAATTGTTTTATCTCTTAACTCATATGTATTGTAACCATCAGGAGTTTTATACTCTAAAGGGTTCTGCGGATTATTTTCTTCTACATAAAAATTTAAATCATCGTTTGCCAACATTGTCAAACCGTAAGCATATTCTCTATTATGACCTAGCAAAGGAAATGGCATCAAAGCAATATTAAATCCGTAGATTTCATAATCAGGTGTTTTTATATGATTTTGATACCAAACTGAAGGTTGTGAATATGCAATGTGAGGATCGTTTGCAAAAATCACTTTTCCGTTCTTCGTTTTTTCAGGCGCAATTACCCAAGAATTACTTCCAATAAAAGGAGAAACAGGCAACTCATCCATAATTTCACTTACAGAGTTAGAAAAAACAAAATCAACTTTATCAGAAAAATTATTTCTATTGATGGTTAAATTCTCACCATAAGATCCTAACAATTCTTTTAGATAAGAATCGCCTAGTTTATCTTTAATTTCCGTTAATAAAGGATCCGTTTTGTGAGCAACCGCAAAGCTAAAAGACATATACCCAAAAACATTATAAATATCATTAAGTGTGTATTTTTCTTTCTCTACTCCTGCCAAAGTAAATTCTAAAGGAGTTTTTCCATCTTCAATAAATTGATTTATACCATCTAAATAAGATTGCGTTAGGATATAAGCTTCATTAGTTCTATCTAAATTTGCAATTGTTTTATTTGCAGCTTCCTCGATACCTAAACCCATAAAAAATCGATCTACTCTTAATAAATCTTTGCCAAAGATTTCAGACAACCTTCCTGCCGCAATTCTTCGTATCAATTCCATTTGCCACAACCTATCTTGAGCATGCACATAACCCAAAGCAACATAGGCATCTTTTTGATTTTGTGCGTTTATATGAGGAACACCAATATCATCAAAATAAACAGTTACTTCCTCTGAAATGTTTTTAAGTTCTAACGCTCCAGAATAATCTGGATGGTATGTTTTAGAATACAACCAACCGCAAATAAACACCAATACAGCAAGAATTAATAGAATTCTTAAAAAACGTCTCAAAAGCTTCATGAAAATTGATTTTCCTCAAATATAATAGAAATATTATTTACGGATAACTACATAGAAAATGAAAGGAAGTTTGTATTTTTGAGGAGCAAAATTTTTTATATGAAAAAAATTCAAATGGTCGACCTACAAGGCCAATATCAACAAATAAAAGAAGCTGTAAACACCTCTATTGAGGAGGTCTTGAATACATCAGCTTATATCAATGGACCTCTAGTTCATGAGTTTCAAGCTGATTTAGAAAAATACTTAGGTGTAAAACATGTAATTCCTTGTGCAAATGGTACAGATGCATTGCAAATAGCAATGATGGGTTTAGGTTTAGAGCAAGGTGATGAAGTAATTACTGCAGATTTTACCTTTGCTGCAACAGTAGAAGTTATTGCTTTGTTAAAACTAACACCCGTTTTAGTGGATGTTGATGCAAGAACTTATAATATCGATATTGATGCTTTAAAAAGAGCAATTACTCCAAAAACAAAAGCCATTGTTCCTGTTCATTTATTCGGACAAGTTGCAAATATGGATGCTGTTTTGGAAATTGCAAAAGAGCATAATCTTTTTGTAATTGAAGACAATGCGCAAGCCATCGGTGCAAACTACACGTTTAAAGATGGAACAAAAAAGAAAGCAGGTACCATAGGTAATGTTGGTACAACTTCTTTTTTTCCTTCTAAAAACTTAGGTTGCTACGGAGATGGTGGAGCAATTTTTACAAATGATGATGAATTAGCACATATAATTAGAGGAATTGTAAACCACGGAATGTATACACGTTATTACCATGATGTTGTGGGTGTCAATTCTCGTTTAGATTCTTTACAAGCAGGAGTTTTAAAAGCCAAATTACCTCTTTTAGATAACTACTGTAACGCAAGAAGAAACGCTGCCCGTTTTTACAACCAAGCATTATCTGTGTCAAAACATATTATTACACCAACAACAAGTTTTTGTGGTGAAATCTGTGATACTTGTGATTGCCATGTTTTTCATCAATATACTTTACAAATCACAAACGGTAAAAGAGATGATTTACACAAACATTTGCTAGAAAAAGGAATTCCAAATGCTATTTACTATCCTGTAGCATTGCATTCTCAGAAAGCATATGCAGATACTCGCTATAAAGAAAGTGATTTCCCTGTTACAAATGAATTAATAAAAACAGTAATCTCTTTACCAATGCATACCGAACTAGATAAAGAACAATTAACATTTATTACAAAAACGATTTTAGATTTCGTTAACTAAAACATCACAATGAAAAAAATATTAGTAACAGGAGGATTAGGTTTTATTGGTTCTCATACAGTTGTAGAATTACAAAATGAAGGCTTTGAAGTTGTAATTATTGATGATTTATCAAATACCTCTATTGGTGTTTTAGATAAAATCACAGAAATTACGGGAATTAAACCAGACTTTCATCAAATTGACTTGAGAGTAAAAAGCGAAATAAAAAACTTCTTCGAAAATAATAAAGTTGATGGAATAATCCATTTTGCTGCTTTTAAAGCTGTTGGAGAAAGTATGCACAAACCTTTAGATTACTATGAAAATAATTTAGGTACTTTAGTATACTTACTACAAGAAATGAGAGATAGAAAGTTAGATAACTTTATTTTCTCTTCTTCTTGTACTGTTTATGGGCAAGCTGATGAATTACCTATTACAGAAAAAGCACCTGTAAAAACAGCTGAATCTGTTTATGGAAACACCAAACAAATTGGTGAAGAGATATTAAGAGATGCAAGTAAAGCACACGATTTAAACATCATTGCTTTAAGATACTTTAATCCAATTGGAGCGCATCCAACTGTAAAAATAGGAGAATTGCCTTTAGGTGTTCCTCAAAATTTAATTCCTTTTGTAACTCAAACTGCTGCAGGAATGCGTGATGAATTATCTGTTTTTGGTGATGACTATGATACGCAAGACGGAACTGCCATTCGTGATTACATTCATGTAGTAGATTTAGCGAAAGCTCATATTGCTGCTTTGAAAAGATTAATTAACAAAAGGAACAAACAAAATTTTGAGTTTTTTAATGTAGGGTCAGGTACAGGAAGTTCTGTTTTAGAGGTTATTAAAGCTTTTGAAAAAGCATCTGGAAAACCTTTAAACTACAAAATTGTTGGAAGACGTGAAGGAGATATTACAGCTGCTTTTGCAGACACAACTATTGCAAATAAAGAATTAAATTGGAAAACAGAAAAATCTTTAGATGAAGCTCTGGAATCTGCATGGAAATGGCAACAAGCTCAAAAATAAGTTTTTAATTACCAAAACAAAATTAATATCCAAACATAAAAAAAGCCAAACTAATTCGTTTGGCTTTTATATTATAATACTCTTATTCTGGTTAAGCCAAAGCCGCACCACTTGCAGCAACACTTCTATCTATTTTGCGCATTAAACCTTGTAAAACTTTACCCGGTCCAACTTCAATAAACTCAGTTCCACCATCAGCAATCATTGCTTGTATACATTGCGTCCATTTTACAGGCGCAGTCAATTGAGCTATTAAGTTTGCTTTAATTTCAGTAGGATTCGTAACGGCCTTTGCAACTACGTTTTGATAAACAGCACAAATTGGTTCGCTAAAAATAGTTGCTTCAATTGCAGCTGCTAATTCCTCTCGAGCAGGTTCCATCATTGGTGAATGAAATGCACCTCCAACAGGCAATAACAAAGCTCTTCTTGCCCCTTTTTCCGTTAACACCTCACATGCTTTTTCAACAGCAGTAATTTCTCCAGAAATGACTAATTGACCCGGACAGTTGAAATTTGCAGCTACTACTACTCCATCGATTTCAGCACATGTTTCTTCAACAATATCATCTGCCAAACCTAAAACTGCAGCCATTGTAGAAGGCTCAGCCTCACACGCTTTTTGCATTGCCAAAGCACGTTTAGAAACCAATTTTAATCCATCTTCGAAAGTTAAAACACCATTTGCAACCAAAGCAGATAATTCTCCTAAAGAATGTCCTGCAACCATTTCGGGTTTAAAATCATCACCTAAAACCTTTGCTAAAATTACAGAGTGTAAAAAAATTGCAGGTTGTGTAACCTTCGTTTCTTTCAATTGTTCAGCAGATCCTTCAAACATAATGTCTGTAATTGAGAATCCTAAAATGTCATTTGCTTTTTCAAAATATTCTTGTGCCAATGTAGAATTTTCGTATAAATCCAATCCCATTCCTGTGAATTGAGCTCCTTGACCTGGAAAAATATATGCTTTCATTTATTCTTGTTTAGTTGTTTGTTTATTTAACTTTGTAATTTTCTGCAAAAATAATCATTTTTATTGGAAGCTAATCCCGCTTTTCGCAATCACATTTCAGTGAAATAAAGAGGGCAAAAAAAAGATCTTCCTCTAAAAATTTAGAAAACATACCATGAAAAAAATCCCTTTATCATTTATAATAATCCTTACTTTATCAAAAAGCTACGCACAAACATCGGTTTTTAATGATTTATTAGGAAAACATGTTACTAAAACGGGAATTGTAGATTACAAAAAGTTTAACGGACAAATATTAAAAAAACATATTACGTATTTAGAAAACACCTCTCCTAAACTCTCTTGGTCTAATAATAAACAAAAAGCCTTTTGGATAAATGCATACAATGCCTATACTATCTATTTAGTCCTTCATGCTATTCGTGCAGAAAAAATAGAAAGCATTATGGATATTACAAAAAAAGGAAAAACCACATGGAAAATTCCTTTTGTGAAAGTTGGTAACAAAACATATACTTTAGATTATATAGAGCACGAAATATTACGTAAAAAATTTTCAGATCCAAAAATTCATTTTGGTATTAATTGTGCTTCAACTTCTTGTCCTAAATTAAGTAATAAAGCTTTTACAGAAGAAAATATAGAAATCGAATTAACTCTTTTAATGAAAGATTTTATTAATGATACATCAAAAAATAAAATCTCTCAAAATGAAATTCAAATTTCTCCAATTTTTGATTGGTTTCATGACGATTTTACGAAAAATGGTTCACTTATTAATTTTTTAAACAACTATTCCAAAACTAAAATTAGCCCAAAAGCTAAAATTAGTTTTCTAAAATACGACTGGACTTTAAATGGAAAATAGTACCTTTATTTTTCACCTTTGATAACACAAAAAACAATGTCTAAAAACTATTATGATGCTGCCGATTTAAAAAAATTCGGCAAAATAACTGAATGGAATGAAGAACTTGGAAACAAATTCTTTGACTATTATGGAAAAGTATTTGAAGAAGGCGCATTAACGGCTCGTGAAAAATCTTTAATAGCCTTAGCTGTTGCTCATACAGAGCAATGTCCATACTGCATAGACGCATACACAAAAGATGGCTTGCAACGTGGAATTACAAAAGAACAAATGATGGAAGCAATTCATGTTGGTGCGGCAATTAAAAGTGGCGCAACTCTGGTTCACGGAGTTCAAATGATGAATAAAGTTAATAAACTGGAAATGTAATAGGACTCTAATCTTGCTTTTTTTTAGTAAAATTGTGGAGGTCAATTAAACAAAGTCCATTAAGGAGCTTATTATAATAAATTATGAGTTTTAAACGAAAAATTAAAAGTTTTAATAACTTCAATTTGGTATTTATAACTCTACATTAGTAATTAAATGAAGAAATCACTAAAAGCAAGAAACAACGATATTGCAAATACTTCTCGTCAGATGGAAATTCTTTCTGAAGGAATATTTGCGACTGGAGAATTACCAACTTTTGCTGCAAAAATTAAAGAAACAAATCAGTTTCCCTTACGTCCTAAAAAATTAGAAATTCTACAAATAAACTTAGGCTATATGTGCAACCAAGTTTGTTCACATTGTCATGTAGACGCGGGCCCTGATAGAAAAGAAATCATGACTCTAGAAACCATGAATGAATGTTTAGAAGTTATTAAAAAAACAGGAGCCCATACTTTAGATTTAACGGGTGGTGCTCCGGAAATGAACCCTAATTTTAGATGGTTTGTAGAAGAAGCTTCTAAAGCAGGAATTAAAGATTTTATTGTGCGTTCTAACTTAACAATTATTAGGGCTAATAAAAAGTATTACGATTTGCCCGAATTCTTTAAAAAACACAAGGTGCACGTGGTTTCATCAATGCCACATTGGACACGAGGAAAAACAGATAAACAACGTGGAAATGGTGTTTTCGATAAATCAATAAAAGCATTAAAAGAATTAAACGCTATTGGTTATGGCTTAAAAGGTTCAAGTTTAAAATTAGATTTGGTGTATAATCCTTCAGGCGCTTTTTTACCAGGAGATCAATTGGCTCTAGAAAACGATTTCAAAAAAGCATTAAAATCTGAATTTGATATTGATTTTCATAGTTTATTCGCAATTACAAATCTACCAATTAGTAGGTTTTTAGATTATTTAATCGCTTCAGAAAATTATGAAGATTATATGTATTCTTTAGTAGAAGCATATAATCCAACTGCAGTTGCAAATGTAATGTGTACAAACACACTTTCTGTAAGTTGGGATGGAAATTTATATGATTGCGATTTCAATCAGATGCTAAATCTTAAAGTTGCTAGTAAAGTAAAACACATTTCAGATTATAACGAAGAGCTGTTACAAGACAGAAATATTATTATTAACCAACATTGCTATGGTTGCACTGCTGGAGCAGGAAGTAGCTGCCAAGGAGTTGTTGCTTAATTCATAAACAAAAATCAAAAAAATCACGAATAATTATTGAATTCGTGGCAAAACAAAAAACATGAGTTACTTAGAAACCACACATAATGTATATAAAGAAGCAGCCTTAACACCAGATGTTGGTCTGTGTTGCACTACAAATCCTATTTGGGAATTACCAGGATTAAAAATTCCAAGAATTATGCAAGAAATGAACTACGGTTGCGGTTCTACTGTTCATGCTCGTGATTTAGCGAACAACCCCAAAATGCTATACGTTGGTGTTGGAGGTGGAATGGAGCTATTACAATTTTCTTATTTTAACCGTAAAAAAGGCGGTGTAATTGGTTTAGATGTTGTTGATGAAATGTTAGAAGCTTCTCGTAAAAACTTTAAAATTGCAGAAGAACAAAATGATTGGTTTAAAAGTGATTTTGTTGATTTAAGAAAAGGAGATGCAATGGATTTACCTGTGGAAGATAATTCTATTGATGTAGCTGCACAAAACTGTTTATTCAATATTTTTAAGTCAGACGATTTAAAAAAAGCCATTGAGGAAATGCACAGAGTTTTAAAACCTCATGGAAAATTAGTGATGAGCGACCCAACTTGTGAACAACCAATGAATGACGAGCTAAGAAATGACGAACGCTTGCGTGCGCTATGTTTAAGCGGAAGTTTATCAATTGCAGATTATGTAAAAGCATTAACGGATGCTGGTTTTGGAACTATTGAAATTAGAGCCAGAAAACCCTACAGAATTTTAGACCCTAAGAATTACCCAACAGACGAATTAATTTACATAGAATCTATTGAAGTTGCTGCAATAAAAGATCCAATGCCAGAAGATGGACCTTGTGTTTTTACGGGAAAAGCGGCAATTTATTATGGTGATGAAGCTTATTTTGATGACGGTGTAGGGCATACTTTATTAAAAAATCAACCTTTAGCAATTTGCGATAAAACAGCAGAAGCTTTAAAAGCATTAGGAAGAGATGATATTTTCTTTTCAGAATCTACTTATCATTATGATGGCGGTGGATGTTGTTAAATTGGTTTAATTTTTTTAGCGTTGTCATACCGAAATGAAGTAAGATTGAAGAATCTATGATTCGTAGTTTAAAATTATGAAAAAAATATTTTTCCTTTTTATTTTTATAAACTCAGTTTCTTTTAGCCAAAACAAACTGGATAAACTGTTCAATAAATTCAATAAAAATAAGGTTCCTTATATTTCAGTGGATACTTTAGTTATTACAAAAGCTATTTTATTAGACGCAAGAGAAACAAAAGAATACAATGTAAGTCATTTAAAAAATGCTATTTGTGTCGGCTATGATTATTTTGATATCCAAAAAACAATAGAGAAACTTCCTAAAGATAAAAGCACAAAAATTGTAGTTTATTGTTCTCTAGGAATTCGTTCTGAAATTGTTGCACATAAGCTGATAAAAGAAGGTTACACCAATGTTTACAATTTATATGGCGGAATTTTGGAATGGAAAAACAACAACTTTCAAGTCGTCGATACTTTAGGAAACGAGACCGAAAAAGTCCATACTTTTAACAAAGACTGGAGCAAATGGTTGAAGAAAGGGAAGACAGTTTATTAGTTAATAATCAAAAAAAACATTACTACTATTCAATTTATGCCAAGAAAACAAAAAAACAAAAACCTCTTATTAATCTTTACCAGAAACCCAGAATTAGGCAAAGCAAAAACACGTTTAGCAAAAACTGTGGGTGATGAAACTGCTTTAGAAATTTACAAATTTTTATTACAAAAAACCAGAGACGTTTCTTTAAAAGTAACTTCTGACAAAGCTGTATATTATTCTGTAAAAATTAGAACTAATGACATTTGGGACAATGAAATTTATCAAAAGCATCAACAAAATGGAGAAGATTTGGGCATCAGAATGAAAAATGCTTTCAAAGATGGTTTTGCTTCGGGATATAAAAAAGTAATGATTATTGGCAGTGATTTGTACAATTTATCATCAGAAAACATAGAAAATGCTTTTAACAATTTAAACGACAATGATTTTGTTATTGGCCCTGCACTAGATGGTGGATACTATTTATTAGGCATGAACTCTTTGCAAGAAAATATTTTTGAAAATAAAGACTGGGGAACAGAAACCGTAAGAAAAGATACTCTAGAGGATCTAAAAGATAAAAAAGTTAAATTATTAGAGTTAAAGAACGACATAGATATATATGAGGATATTTTAGATATTCCAGAAATTATGATAAAATTCATCAACTCTAAATAATTTAGCACATAACCTTTTTTGGGATTTAGGAACGTTCAGTGCATTGAACTCTAATAATTACTTTATCTTGACTATTGATACTTTTGCAATTGACACAATTGAGAGATATCCTAATCTTGCAAAAAATAAAATTCCTTTTATAAACACAGAAGTTAATTCTAATGAAATTCGTATTTTGAAAGCTATAACAAAGCAGGTATTTCATCAAACTAAAATAACAGAAAATATTCATTTAATAACTTATATGAAACAGCAACAGCTACTAGAAACTATAAACTTTTTACAAGCAGAAGGAATTACAAATCCAGAAATAGGAATTGTTTTAGGAACAGGTTTAGGGAAGTTAGTCAATGAGATTTCAATAGAAAAAGAGATTCCATATTCTAATATTCCAAATTTCCCTGTTGCCACGGTAGAATTTCATTCTGGAAAATTAATTTATGGTGAATTGTCTGGTAAAAAAGTACTTGTAATGGCGGGACGTTTTCATTTATATGAAGGTTACAATGCTTGGGAGGTAACTTACGGAATTAGAACTTTACATGGGTTAGGTATTAAAAATTTACTAATTTCAAATGCGGCAGGAGCCATTAATTTATCCTACAAAAAAGGAGATTTAATGTTGATAGAAGATCATATAAATCTGCAAGGAAGTTCCCCTTTAGCATTTAAAGGAGCTAATGCTTTCGGGAATATTTTTGCAGATATGCTAGAGCCATATTCTAAAGAAATTAATACCAAAATGTTAACTGTTGCCAAAAAACAAAACATACAATTACATACAGGAATTTACACAAGTGTTTTAGGCCCTCAACTAGAAACTAGAGCAGAATACAGAATGCTACAAATTTTTGAAACAGATGCAGTTGGGATGAGCACAGTACCAGAAGTTATAGTTGCTAAACAATTAAACCTTCCATGTGCTGCTATTTCTGTTTTAACAGATGAGTGTGACCCCAAAAACTTACAACCTGTGGATATTGCAGAAATCATTGCAATTGCAGGTAAAGCAGAACCTAAAATGATTGCTTTGTTTAAAGGAGTGATTGAAATGCTATAATTTTACTACAAGTACTTTAGAACGAATTAAACTGATTATCACTTCCGTCATTTCTGGAAACGAAGCAATATGTCTATTGATAATTTCAAATTATGAGGTTGCTTTGTAAACTCGCAGTGACAAACATACAGTCAATTGAATTGTGCTACCTTTTTTTACCTTTTGCTTTTACTTCTTTAATCTTTACATAAATCAGTTTCATGCGTCCTTTAGACGTCTCTCTTCTTTCTACTTCAAAATCTGGAATCGATTTTATTAAGGGTGTCAATTTCTGAAAACCATAATTTCTAGAATCAAAATTAGGCTGTTTCTTTTGAAGTAAACTTCCTACATCTCCTAAAAATGCCCAACCATCATCGTCTGAAACATCATCTATAGTTGAAGCCATAAAGCGAATTTCTTTTTGTGTTATTTTATCGTAACCAGTTTTTGTGGTGGTTGTAGTTTCTAGAGATTCCAATTCGTTTTCTGCAGATTGATTCTTTAAAATCTCGATATAAATAAATTTATCACATGCAACAATAAAAGGGTTTGGTGTTTTCTTTTCGCCAATACCATATACTTTCAATCCTGCTTCACGCAAACGTGTTGCCAAACGTGTAAAATCACTATCACTAGAAACTAAACAAAAACCATCTACTTTTTCTGAATATAAAATATCCATAGCATCTATAATCATGGCAGAATCAGTTGCGTTTTTACCAGTTGTATATCCATATTGTTGTATGGGTGTAATGGCATTTTCTAACAACAAGCTTTTCCACTTATTTAGGTTCGGTTTCGTCCAATCTCCATAAATACGTTTAATGGTTGGATTGCCGTACTTCGCAATTTCTTCCATCATCTCTTTAACATAAGCAGAAGGAATATTATCTCCATCTATAAGCACTGCCAATTTTATATCTATCATTTTAAGTCTTTTGTATTGTATTCTTTAAAGATATTTCTTTTACATAAAAACCTACTTTAAAAGAAGTACTTTTTCATCATAAAGATAGAAAATATGTACAAACTACTTTTAATACATTTTTTAGACTATTAAAGAAAATAGCTTAGAAATAAAACTAACGTTTTTTTTTACTTAATTCCTCCCTTTTTCATCAGGGTATAAACTGGGTAAATTATCACTTTGAAAATAAGCTTTAGTATCAATGTTTATTCCTGTGATCTTTCCTTTAAAAGCTGCTCCTGTGTCAATATTCCAAACACTTTCAATATTTATTGGTGAAGATTCATCATAATTAGTTGTTGGAGTATGACCTATGTAAATTTCTTTATAATGTTGTAATCTTTTAGGATAAAAAATGGAATCTTTTGGAATACTTCTATCCATTATCAAAAGCATTTCCCATAAAGATCTATCTAAATAAAATAACTCTGGAAATTTCTCTTTTTCAACTCCATGCAAAGAAGTAAAACCTGCATGTAAGAATAGTCTATTATTATCATCTAAATGATATAGTGGCAAGTTTTGAAAAAAATTAAGATGAAGCTTTTTTTCATCTTCAGAAAAACCTTCATAACTTTCCATTGTTTCTTTACCTCCATGAATGTACCAAGAGGGATTAACATCACTAGATTTTCTAAGCCAATTTTCACACCAAACATCATGATTTCCTTTGATAAAAATGCAATCGAATTTCTGAGATAAATCCATTAAAAACTGAATAACTTGTGCAGACTCACTCCAACCATCTACATAGTCTCCCATGAAAATAATTTTATCTCCGTCTTTAAGTTCTAGCTTATTTAAAACTTGAATTAAAGCTTTTAAGCCTCCATGAATATCTCCAATAGCAAAAGTTCTCATCTTAATTTTGTTTTTAGCAAAACTAATAAAAAATGAGCTCTAATTATATTCCCCAATTCAAAAACGAATCCCTCTCTATAAGATCTAAAAATGTTATCCATAATAAATCCATTATCAAATTTAGAAATAGTGCGGTATGTTTCTACATTATAAAATGAATAGCGCTACTCAGCTATAAATGATTGTTGAATCATCAAATTCACCCAATTATCGGTACTTAAACCCATAACCGTAAATTTATATTCAGAATCAAAAATTAATTCTGGTGGATTTTCTGTGTTAATGTTTGAAATTGTATTAGATATGTCATAATACTGAAACGTTTTATTAACGGTAAAAGTCCCAGACAAAAAATCGCCTGTATTATTTGTAAATATTTGAAAGTAACTCTCATTTTCATTATACGAACCATCTATCCAAGTAAATGTTGGTTTTAGTCTTTCTTTAGTGTCTATTGTAACATTTTCATCAGTAAACCACTCAGTTGGTTTTTCATCAATCTTAATTTTTATTGGGTTGGATTTGTACAATAAATCCCCAATAACAAAAGTTATAATGCTCCAACTACCCTGACTATTTGTTCTAGAATACCTTCTAAGTTTACCTCCAAAAACAGCTTCATCATTTAAGTTTTTTCTTCGATATTTTGAAAAATCATTTTCATCTACAGAAGTACTTTCTGTTTCATAATACCTCATGTCGGAAGTCCCAAATAATGGATAGTAATAAATATAAGATAAATTGGCACTAGCACTTGCGGCAAAAGCCGTTGCAACTTCTATGGTTTTTGTTGAATGTATATCTAAATATTCTTCTAAATTTCTTGGAATAAATGTTTCTTGAATAACCAAATTTACCCAATTATCTTCACTTATACCCATCATTGTAAAAAGATATTCTTTGTCTTCTACTAAGCTCTCAGGTGTTTCTTCTTCATTAATGTTTGCAACAACATTTGTGGTATCAAGGTATTCCAAAAAAGTGTCATGTGTAAAAGTACCTGACAAAAAATTTTCTTCTTCTTCTTCAGTAATTACCTGAAAATAAGTTTCATTACCTGTAATTCCTTGATCAGTCCAAATAAATTGAGGTGTCAATTTATTTGGAAACTCAATGGTAACTTTATCTGTCCAAATTGTAGATTTTGTTGCATTTTTTAAACGAATTGGATTTGATTTATGCAACTTTCCATTTACCTCATAGGTAATCAAACACCAATTTTCATCAGAATTTGATCTTGAAAACCGTTGTAACTTTCCTCCAAAAACATTTTCTACCGCTAATATTTGTCTTTTGTAATTAGAAAAATCCTTTTCATCAACATCTAAACTATCTGCTTCATAATACCTAATGTCGGTAGCTCCTTTTTCTGGATAATAGAAAATATACGATAAACTTGTACTTCCACTGGCACTTGCGGCAAAAGCTAAAACCTCTCCCAAATCTTTTGTTGATGAAGACTCGATATACTCCTGCAAATTTCTTGAAACTGAAACATCATTATCTTCTGAGCAAGAAAGGAAAAAAAAAGAAGCAAAAACTGAAATTAAAAAAAGTTTAAAATCCATCTTTATATTTAAATTTTAAATGTAATAATTGGCAAGGTAGAATGATTTTTATAATTGTCTGCAATACTAACTACAAAAATATCAGATAATCCTTTTATGACATGTTTTATTAAATAAATTAAATAAGATCATCTTCTTTTACCCTCATTAAAAAGTTATTAGTAAATAATTGCATTAATAAATTTACTTATGTAGGTAAAAAACATACCACATATTTGCTATATTATTTTTTAAATTTTTCTTGGTATAATTTTCTGATTAAATCTTCAGCAGGTTTATTTTGAGGCGTAAATCTATTGTTATTTGATCCTCCTACTTTTTCATGTTCATGAAACCATTTCCAAATAAAACCACCGGCAAACCAATCTTCTTTCCAAAACAGATTATGTATTGCTTGTAAGCCATTTACTTGAGCCTCTAAATTAACATTGCCCACAACTCTATCTGATTTCCATGGTTCTTTCCCTGTAAAATCGACACTTCTATAACCAAATTCTGTAAATAAAACGGGTTTATCAAATTGCTTTTGAACTCGTAGAATTTCATTTTTATGAGGATGCCAACCTGATTTAAAATCCTCTAGTGATGGAGATTTTTTGTCGCTCAATGGAAAATACGCATCAATACCAATGTAATCTATTTCCTTCCAAAAAGTCACTCGTTTAAATTCATCCCAATTCGCAGCATAAGTTAATTTTCCTTTATAAATTTTTCTGATTTTGGAAATTAATTCTTGCCAATATTTTGGTCTATTTAAAACGAATTTTTCTAGTTCGGTTCCAATACACAAAATATCTGCTTTCAAATCTTCTGCTGCTTTTGCATAAGTTAAAATAAATTCTAAATAAGTATTTTCTAAAATCCTCCAATTTGCTTCAGAATTCATTTCTATTAAACCTGTATATTCTCCTTTCCAAACCCAAATTTGAGGCTTTACCATTATTTTTATACGCTCTTCTTGAAAAGTTTTAGCGTATTGCGATAATCCTTTTTTAGTTTCTCCAAACCATTGTCTGTCTGTATTATATTTTATTTCGGGCGATGATAAATCTTTTATAAAACCAAAAGGCATCAAAGCAACAAAATTGACATGTGCTTTTATTACTGGAGAAATATGTTTTGTATTTATGGAATCTCTAGATGCTACAAAACTAATTCCATTTATTTTATTCTGCTGACTACTACATGATAACTGAATAAATATCAGGACTCTAAAAATAAGTTTATTTGTTTTCATACCTCGTAAAAATAGCTTTTTATTAAAAAATGCTCTTAAACCAATGTTAAAAATACATCCTAAATTATAAAAAACTTATTAACCCATCGTCCATTATTTAATCCCTTCGGATGTTTATCAATTTGTATATTACTTTTGTCCGCAGTATTAGCTTCTCAAAAACATTTTTGCACAACTTAAAATCTTTCCTAGAAACCCCTATTTAAAGTGGTTCTAAATTATAGTTTAAAATTAAGTTCTTAACTTTAACTTTCATATAATCTGCAACGATAAATCAACTATGAACCATATTGTAATAATTGGTAACGGAATTTCTGGGGTTACTGCGGCAAGACATATTAGAAAAAACTCTAACCATAAAATAACAATTATCTCTGCAGAATCGAAATACTTTTTCTCAAGAACTGCGCTTATGTATGTTTATATGGGACATATGAAATTTGAACACACACAGCCTTATGAAAATTGGTTTTGGGAGAAAAACAGCATTGATTTAAAAGAGGGTTTTGTAGAAAATATCAATACAAAAGAAAAAGTCTTAAACTTTTCTAATGGTGAAAATATTGCTTATGATAAATTGATTATTGCAACTGGATCAAAACCAAATAAATTTGGTTGGTCAGGACAGGAATTAGATGGAGTTATGGGCTTGTATCATAAACAAGATTTAGAGAATTTAGAAAAATATGCTCCAGATAAAAAAACATGTAGAAGAGCTGTAATTGTTGGTGGCGGCTTAATAGGAATAGAATTAGCAGAAATGTTGCGAAGTAGAAATATACCTGTTACTTTTTTAGTTCGTGAAACAAGTTTTTGGAACGGAGTTTTACCCGCACAAGAATCTACAATGATAAATGAACACATTATGGAACATCATATAGATTTACGTTTAAACACAAATTTAAAAGAAATCAAAGCCGATGAAAACGGGCGCGTAAAATCTATAATTATTGAAGAAACCGGCGAAGAAATTTCATGTGATGTCGTTGGTTTAACTGCAGGTGTTACACCAAATATTGATTTTCTAAAAGGTTCTGGAATAGAGCTTGGACGAGGTGTAAAAGTAAATCGTTTTTTAGAAACAAATATCGAAAACATATTTGCCATTGGCGATTGCGCAGAACAACATAAAGCCATTGGACAACGCAGAAATATTGAATCGGTTTGGTATACAGGAAGAATGATGGGAGAAACTGTTGCACAAACTATTTGTAAAAATAAAACAGCATATAAACCAGGACATTGGTTTAATTCCGCAAAATTTTTAGACATAGAATACCAAACATATGGCTGGGTTTTTAGCGAAAAAAACAAAAAAGAAAATCAAGCATATTTTCAATGGAAACACCCAAAAGATTTAAAATGTATTACTCTTTCTTTTGATAAAAACACTAATAAGTTTTTGGGTATAAATACATTCGGAATTAGAATGCGTCATGAAATTTTTGATAAATGGCTTACCGAAAATAAATCTGTAGAACACGTTTTAGAATATTTAGCAGATGCTAATTTCGACCCTGAATTTTATAAATTTCATGAAGCAGAAATTGTAAATAAATTCAACTTAGAAAACAACACCAAGATACAACCAAAAAAGAAAAGCTGGAAACGAATTTTTAGTAAAGTATAAAATATGCGGGTCATAAAACAATCAGGTTTAATTCTATTTTTATTGGGATTAGCCATATTTATTGGTACAATTTTCACAGGTGATTTTAATTTAACACAATCTGAATTAGATGCTTTTATTGCAGAAAAAGGATATAAAAATGAAGTCATTAAAGAGAAACTTACAAAAGCTGTTGTTACAAATGAAGATTTAAATATATTCGAATTTTCTAGTCGCGTTATAAATGCTTACGATATATCTAACAGGCATTACGATAAGTTAATTACAAAGTACGATGCAGAACGAAATTGGACTAAAAAAGGCGAGCAATATCAATATAAAATCTTTGGAAAACCACATAGTTTAAGTTTTACACTTGCTAAAAAAGCAGGCAGAGGTTTTGTTGCAGAAAACAAAGGTTTAGCATGGCTTTTAACTTTTGGTTTAGGAATAATTGGTGCACTTTTATATATAATTCCGGATGTTATTTTGTTAGGAAAACCAGGAATAAAAAATAATGGTGTTTTTTTAAACGCAGCAACAAATCGTGGTTGGATTGGTTGGTTTGCTTTTTTCTTTTTAGTTACCTTTTATATACTTCTTTATTTTTACCCAGATTTTATAGTAAACTGGGTATATCTAGTAGATCCTATGAGCAAATCTCTTAGCGGAAATTCAGCAAGTCAATGGTTTCTATATGGCTTTTTGTATTGCACAGTAATGTCTGTGATGGCAGTAAGAATGTATATAAAATATCGCAATAATAAATATCAAATTTTAAGAACTACTTCAGTCTTATTTTTTCAAATTGTATTTGCATTTTTAATTCCAGAAATTTTAGTCAGATTCGAAAAGCCTTGGTACGATTTTAAAAATGCCTTTCCATTAGATTATGACTTCTTCTTTAAATGGAATTTAAACGAATTGCTCTCTAGTGGTGGATTTGGGCTATTTATTTTAATTTGGGGAGTTGTTTTAACAATAGTAGTTGTACCAGTAATGGTTTATTTCTTTGGTAAAAGATGGTATTGTTCTTGGGTATGTGGCTGCGGAGGATTAGCTGAAACACTGGGAGATCCTTACAGACAAAACTCGAGTAAAACATTACTTTCTTGGAGAGTAGAACGTATTGTTATTCATTCTGTTTTAGTTTTTGTTTTAGTAATGACAGGGTTTGCTTTGTACACTTTCTTCTCTGGGGCAGAGCAAATTATAGGTATTAAAACACAAACAATTCAAGATATTTATGGATTCTTAATAGGTGCTATATTTGCAGGAGTAATAGGTACTGGTTTTTATCCAATTTTTGGAAACAGAGTTTGGTGTCGTTTTGGTTGTCCTTTAGCTGCATATTTAGGATTTATCCAACGATTTAAGTCAAGATTTAGAATTACAACAAATGGAGGTCAATGTATTTCTTGTGGAAACTGCTCCACTTATTGTGAACAAGGAATTGATGTAAGAGCTTATGCACAAAAAGGAGAAAACATTGTGCGTTCTAGTTGCGTTGGTTGTGGTATTTGTTCCGCAGTTTGTCCAAGAGGAGTTTTAAAATTAGAAAATGGACCAGAAGATGGTAGAATAAATCCTACAGAAATTTTATTGGGAAATGATGTTGATTTAATGGATTTTATAAACAATAAATAATTTCTAAAAAACCTCTTTTTATATTTTATCACAGATAAATTTTGTTGTATTGCCCCAGAAGAAAATCAATAACAATCTTTTAAGGAGCGACTATTAAAGCAAGAAAGTAAGATTTCTAAACTTCAAAAAAAATGATTCCTTGAAATTCAATCACAAAAATAGAAACCCTAAAAAGAAGGGGGGTTATAGATAATTTAGAATCGAATTATTGGTACTTTTGCGGCTTAGAGAAAACTGATGAAAGCTTCTAAATAGAAAAACAATAAGAAATAAAAATAGTTTGAATGATTTAAGATGATGAAACCTATTATAAAAGTAATTATCCCTGCTTATAACGAGCAAAATTCTATAGCAAAGGTTATCAACGATATTCCAAAAATAGTTGATGAGGTTATCGTTATTAATAATAACTCTTCAGACAACACAGAAATTAATGCAAGAAAGGCTGGTGCAACTGTTTTAATAGAAAGACGAAAAGGATATGGTTATGCGTGCCTGAAAGGAATGGATTATATAGCTAAACAAAAGACAAAACCAGAAATTGTAGTTTTTTTAGATGGAGATTATTCCGATTACCCAGAACAATTAACAGCAATTATTGATCCTATTATAAAGGACAATATTGATTTTGTTATTGGTTCACGTGTTAAAGAACTAAGAGAAGATGGAGCTATGACACCGCAACAAATTTTTGGAAACTGGTTAGCTACTTCTTTAATGAAATTATTTTTTGGAGCTAAGTTTACAGATTTAGGACCATTTAGAGCAATAAAATATAACAAACTACTTGCTTTAAAAATGGAAGATAAAACCTATGGTTGGACTGTGGAGATGCAATTAAAAGCATTAAAACAGAAATTAAATTATACAGAAGTACCAATGAAATATAGAAATAGAATTGGAGTCTCTAAAGTTTCTGGTACAGTAAAAGGGAGTATCTTTGCAGGTATTAAAATATTAAGTTGGATTTTTAAATACAGTTTTAAATAATGTTTATAGAATATTTGATTATTGGAGTTTATTCAATTTCGCTAGTGCTTATTTTTTTATATGCTTTAGCACAATTAAATTTACTTTTCAATTATATTAAAGCACGAAAAACAGAAGATCACTCAGAAAAATTTGACTTTTCAAATTCAGAAGAAATTCCATTTGTTACCATACAGTTGCCGGTTTATAACGAGCTGTATGTTATGGAACGTTTGTTAAAAAATATAGCTAAATTAAAATATCCTAGAGAAAAACTAGAAATTCAGGTTTTAGATGATTCTACAGATGAATCTGTAGAAATTACAGCAAAACTTATTAAAGAAATTCAAGAAGACGGATTAGATATTCAGCATATCAAAAGATCAAATAGAGAAGGTTTTAAAGCTGGTGCCTTAAAAGAAGGTTTAAAAACAGCAAAAGGAGAATTCATTGCGATCTTTGATGCAGATTTTTTACCACAAGCTGAATGGTTGTATCAAACAGTCCCATATTTTAAAAATGATGAAATTGGAGTTGTTCAAACACGTTGGGGCCATATCAATAGAAATTATTCTACCCTCACAAAAATCCAAGCTTTTGCTTTAGATGCTCATTTTACGCTAGAACAATTAGGCAGAAATAGTAAAGGACATTTTATCAATTTCAATGGTACAGCTGGTCTTTGGAGAAAAGAATGCATTTATGATGCTGGTAATTGGGAGGGAGATACCCTTACAGAAGATTTAGATTTAAGTTATAGAGCACAATTAAAAAATTGGAAATTTAAATACCTCGTTGACGTAGAAACTCCGGCAGAATTACCTGTGGTTATTAGCGCTGCTAGGTCTCAACAATTTAGATGGAATAAAGGTGGTGCAGAGAATTTTCAAAAGATGATGAAACCTGTTATAACTCATGATAAGGTGCCGTTTAGAACTAAAATTCATAGCGTACTTCACTTGTTAAATAGTTCTATGTTTACTTGTATTTTTTTAGTGGCTATCTTAAGTATCCCTATGCTATATATTAAAAATGAATATGCACACTTAAAATATTATTTTTATGTAATGAGTTTCTTCGTTATAAGTTCATTAATATTTTTC
>Ga0115569_10000843_pt1 | contig 23778 bp, 15 predicted proteins | sample COGITO_mtgs_1205_2_FD_87295 | JGI IMG/M metagenome (GOLD analysis project Ga0115569, IMG submission 87295) | Pelagic marine microbial communities from North Sea - COGITO_mtgs_120503 | ecosystem: Environmental > Aquatic > Marine > Epipelagic | place: Germany:Helgoland, sampling site Kabeltonne... | reverse complement strand
CCCGCACATTTTGGAGCCCGGAGGCCAGCTTTTGGGCAAACACTTCGAAGCCTTGGTGGCGTTTTGGCTCGAATCCAGCCCACATTTCCGTCTGCGCGCGCACAGCGTTCAGCTTCAATCCGAAAAGCGCACCATTGGCGAGCTCGATTTTTTAGTGGAGGATCTCCATCGAGGCCGCACGCTGCACATGGAAGTGGCCAGCAAATTCTACCTCGCGGCAGAGGACGGGGCCGCCTGGCCCAATTGGATTGGACCGTCAGGTCGACATGACACCCTCGCCGGAAAAATGGACAAGTTGGTAGACCAATTGGCCGCCAGCAAACTCACACCTGCCCGCGAGTTCATGCGTTCAGAGCGCATTGCAACACCAGAACCTGTCCTGCTCATGAAAGGGTGGTTCTTCCATCACCACACCCGCCTCAACCGCCACCGAGCTCCGCAATGGGCACATCCTCAATATGCCGCTGGATGGTGGTGCAAGCCTCACGAAGCCCACGACGTGATGGGCAGCGACCATGTGCGCATCCTTCCACTGCCCAAAGGACGTTGGCTGGGGAAATTCCACCCCACGGAGAGTGACCCGCCCCTGCATTGGAGCCGGCTTGAGGCGGTGTTGCACGACCACTTCTCACGAACCCACAAGGCGCTCATGTGCGCTGTGGTCATTGAGGGAGACACCGGCTGGGAAGAAATTTCCCGCGGTTTTGTGGTCCACAAAGACTGGCCCGGGCGGGGCCGATGATCAGCCCCAGAAGAAGGCGTAAAGCACCGCCAAAACAGTCAGCACAGCAAAGGCACCGATGTTGTAGAGCGGCTCTGTCGCAAACGTGCTCCGCGACAAAGAGATGCCCTTCGCATCGTCGGCACCCTTGCCATCAAATTGGCTCACCAATGCAATGACCAACATCGTCAGTAAGGTTGTCAAGCCCATTTGGTCCAAGAAAGGCAAGTCCATAAACAGCGCGCTATCGGACCAGCCTTTGGGGGCCACCTTGAAGTACATCGCGATCGGAATCGACACCAACGCCCCCGTGATGGCTCCTCGATTCGTCGTTTTCTTCCAAAACAACCCCAAGATGAACACCGCCAAGATGCCTGGACTCACCACGCCTGTATACTCCTGAATGAACTGGAATGCTTGATCAATACCGCCGAGAAGTGGCGCCATAATGCAGGCCACAATCAACGCTACTGTAGCCGAAATACGGCCCATCCGCACCGTGGCCCGGTCATCTGCATCGGGATTGATGTACGGCTTGTAAATGTCCATCGTGAAGATGGTCGATGTGCTATTGAGCATGGAAGCGAGAGAGGACACAATCGCCGCAGCAAGGGCTGCAAAAGCCAGCCCCTTGAGCCCTGTTGGCAAGAACTGCAACAACCAAGGGTAGGCAAAGTCTGGATTGGCTCCTGTAGGAGGCTTGTTCATCGCAGCCTCACCAAGACCAGCCATCACTGCAGCATCTTGGGTCATCACGTAAGCTGCGATGCCCGGAATGACCACAATCAAAGGGAGAATGAGTTTGAGGCCCGCCGCAAAGAGGATGCCCCGCTGTGATTCTTTGAGCGACTTGGCCGCCAGCGTCCTTTGGATGATGTACTGATTGAACCCCCAGTAATAGATGTTGGCCACCCACATCCCTCCGACCAGCACTCCAATCCCGGGGAGGTTCATGTACTCAGGGTGGTCCTTGTCGAGGATCATCGCAAACTTATCCGGGGCAGCATCATAAATGGCACCAAAGCCCGCCCACATTCCAGCTCCGCCGGACACCGCATCGAGGGCCAAATAGGTTGTCACCAACCCCCCCATCACCAAGAAAATCACTTGAATCACGTCCGTCCACGACACTGCCGACAATCCACCGTAGAGCGAATAGGCCGCGGCAAAGAGCCCCAAACCCACCACGCCATACATCATGGGAATGCCCATGATGGTCTCCAACGCCAATGAACCCAAGTAGAGAACCGAAGCGAGGTTTACGAAGACGTAGAGTGAAATCCAGAAGACGGCAAGGATCGTCTTGAGGTTGGTGGAGTAACGCTGTTCCACAAATTCGGGAATCGTGTACAGCCCCTTCTCGATGAAAATGGGCAAAAAGTACTTTCCGACGATGATGAGGGTCAAGGCGGCCATCCATTCATAGGAGGCTATGGCCAGGCCAATCTTAAAGCCCGAACCCGACATTCCAATGAACTGTTCGGCCGAGATGTTGGCCGCAATCAAGGAGGCTCCGACCGCCCACCACGGCAATGATTTGCTCGCCAAGAAATAGTCCTCAGCGTTTTTTTGGTGTCCCTTTTTGTCGCGAGAAACCCATAGGCCAACCCCCAAAATGAGGATGGCATAACCGATAAAAATGGCGTAATCGAGCGCCGAAAAGGTGCTGGTCATGATGTAGTAAGGATGTGGAGACCCCGTGTCATTGACCGGGTCAGGAGAAACAATGTACATCGTACACGCTTTATGGCTTTGCCTTTTTTCGAACCATAACTTTGAAAGGCTTCCCTACAGCCGGAAGAACCCGAATTCAGCAATACATGAAGCACTTACGTCTGGTCTCCCTGCTGTCAGTCTTGACCGTCCTAACTCTATTCGTCCCCGCTCAAACCCTCCGCCCCTACATTGAAGACCCCGGCGTAGTAGAGGAGAACAAGCTCCCCGCACGGGCGACCTTTTACACCGCTTCAAGCACCGAAAACGCCAGTGCAGATTCCCCGTCCTATGGCGACCGCTACCTAAGCCTCAACGGCATTTGGAAGTTCAAATGGTCACGTTCGCCAGAAGAGCGGCCAATAGGATTCGAGGCTTCGGGCTACAACGTCAAAAAATGGGACGACATTCCTGTTCCCGCCAATTGGGAATTGGAAGGCTTTGGCACCCCCATTTACACCAACCACCCCTATCCGTTTTACTGGCAGGCCACCCCCAATCCACCAGACATCCCGGACGGTTGGAACCCTGTAGGGAGCTATGTCCGCACGTTCAAAGTACCCAAATCGTGGGAAGGGCAACAGGTCACCCTTCATTTCGGCGCGGTCAAATCCGCCTTTTTCGTGTGGGTCAATGGGCAGCGCATAGGCTACAGTCAAGGCTCCAAACTGCCGGCCGAATTTGACATCACCGCCGCCCTCCAAAACGGAGACAACACTGTGGCACTCGAAGTTTACCGTTGGAGCGACGGCAGCTTTTTAGAGTGCCAAGATTTTTGGCGGCTCTCAGGAATCGAACGCGATGTATGGCTCCAAGCCAAACCCACTGTGCACATCGCCGATGTCCATGTCCAATCTGGACTGAAGGAGCAGTATACCGTCGGTGATTTTTCTGTCGCCCTCGACGTGGCGCACTTGGGCAGCGTTCCGTTTATCGGGTCGGCACAATACACGCTGTCTATAGATGGGCGGGAAACCAGCTCAGCCACCCTCCCCCTCAAGTTGGCTGCAGGAGACACCACGCGCTTCAGGTCTCAGCAAAACCTCAAGGGAGTGCGGCCTTGGACGGCAGAAACCCCCCACCTCTATCAATTGGACATCGTCCTGATGGACAGCAACTCCGAGATCATGGAAACCACCCGCCTGGAAGTGGGGTTCCGCGACATTCGCATCGAAGATGGCGCCGTCAAAGTCAATGGGAAGGCCCTGCTCATCAAGGGGACAAACCGCCACGAGCACCATCCCGAAACAGGACATGTGATCGATCGGGCCACGATGGAGGCCGACATCCAAACGCTGAAAGCACACAACTTCAACGCAGTGCGCACTTCGCACTATCCCAACGACCCTTATTGGTACACCCTCTGCTCCCGATACGGACTGTACGTGGTCGACGAAGCCAACATCGAAAGCCACGGCATGGGCTACGCTTTGGACCGAACATTGGGCAACAATCCCGATTGGAAACACGCCCACCTTGTGCGCACGGCCCGCATGGTCGCCCGCGACCGCAACCACGCTTCCATCCTGTGCTGGTCGCTGGGCAATGAAGCCGGAAATGGCGTGAATTTTGAAGCCACCTACGCCTTCGTGAAAGCCACCGACCCCAGCCGTTTCGTGACCTATGAGCGCGCAGAGCAGGCCCCGAACACCGACGTCTATGTGCCGATGTATGCAGACTACATGCACCTGGAACGTTTTGCCCGCCAAAAAGAAGACCTGCGCCCCTTGATTCAATGCGAATACGCACACGCCATGGGCAACAGCTTAGGGGGGTTCAAGGAATATTGGGACCTCTACCGGCGCTACCCCAGGCTACAAGGCGGCTTTATCTGGGATTTCAAGGACCAAGGGTTGTGGGAGGAGAAAGACGGAAGACGCTACCTGACCTATGGCGGCGACTATGGTCCCAAAGACACGCCGAGTGACCACAACTTCCTCAACAACGGCCTCGTGATGGCCGATGGAACGCCACATCCTCACATGTTGGAAGCCAAACAGGTTCAGCAACCTCTCCAATTTCAATTGGGCGATCAAAACGGGTCCAAACTGAGGGTGGACAGTGAGTATCGGTTCCGAGATGTCGTGGTCGATTTGGCATGGTCCATCCTGGCCAATGGCCGGGTGGTGGACAGTGGGGTACTTCCTGCTGTCAAGTTGCGTCCCAACACCTCCAGTGCCCTTGACATTCCTGTAAAGCCCCAAGGATTTGGGGATGCCGAGGCGGTGTTCAATCTCAAGGCCACATTGACCGAAGCAGAACCCCTGCTGCCCGCCGGACATGTCCTCGCACAATTCCAACACATCCTATCTGCAGGGCATCCCTCGCTACCACCGGCAAAAAGGGGCCGGGTCAACCTCAAGGTCGACGGCGGGAATGTGGTGCTCAGTTTTGACGGAGGCACCCTCACGCTGGACAGAAACACTGGAGAAGTGAGCGGCTACCGCATTGGCGATCGCAACCTCATCACGAGTGGAGCAAGACCCAATTTTTGGCGCCCTCCTGTCGACAACGACTATGGCACAGGATCGCCGGAGCACCGGGCAGAATGGCGCGCGCCATTCGATGTTCCTGGCCCCGCCAAGATGACCAACGACCGGAAAGAAAACGGCAGCATGCAAGTGTCTTTTGCCCGTCCCATTCTCGGAGGCGATGCGGTGGTCACGGTTCAATACAACGTCAACATAGAAGGCACAGTCACAGTGACCCAAAAAATGCAAGCCATTGCAGGAGAGTCCGACCCTGATCTGGCCGGAAGGGACCATGAACTTGAACCCGGCACACATCCCAACTTGTACCGCTTTGGACAGCATTGGGTCCTCCCGGCGAACATGAAGGTGGCCGAATGGTATGGACGCGGCCCCATGGAATCGGCTGCTGACCGCAAAGAGGCGGCCATGCTGGGGCAATACACGTTGCCCATTGCCGAACTCGCAACACCCTACGCCCGTCCACAATACAATGGCACCCGAACCGATGCCCGTTGGCTGCGCCTTCATGACGGCGAGGGTTTTGGACTGGAGTTCCAATCGCACTCGGCCTTTGATTTTACCGCCCTCAATTTCTCTCCAGAGCAACTGGATTCGGGGCCGCGTAAAGAAGAGCGTCAAAGCCACTTCCGACTGCTCGACCCCACCGACGAGGTTCACTTGGACATCGATGGGGCCTCTGCGGGTGTGGCGTGCATCAACAGCTGGGGCGCGCTTCCACTGCCCGAATACCGCCTTCCCTATCAAGCCTATGACTTTGAATACGTGTTCCGACCCCTTCAGCCCTGATCGCAACATGGCTTCTGAACCTTGTTTTGCATTGAACTTCACAGCACTTAAACCGTTCTGTTGATATGGCACAGCGTCTGACCCTACTTCTCCTTTGTATTTCCACCACCCTTTGCGCCCAAAGGCCCGGTGGAGGCAATCGTCCTGATGGAGAGCGGCCAAAAATTGGCGTCGTTTTTGGCACCGTAGAAGATGCCGATTCTGGTGCGCCCATTGAGTTTGCCACCATCAGCATTTTGGCCTTTGACCAAGACAAGGTGATCACAGGTGGAGTCACCGATAACAAGGGCCGTTTCCGCATCACGGAAATCCCCGTTGGCCGTTTCCGTGCACAGATTGGCTTCATGGGGTACCTATCGACAACGGTCAATGACATCCGACTGACCCCACGAGGCGGCATCGAACAAGACCTGGGCACCCTGCGCCTCGAACCCAACATTCGGGCGCTTGAAGCCGCAGAAGTCGTAGAGCAAAGGTCCAGCCTCGAGATGATGATCGACCGCAAGGTGTTCCGCGTAGGCGACGACCTGAATAGTGCGGGGTCAAACGCCACCGAGTTGTTGCGCAACGTCCCGAGCATCGATGTCGACATCGACGGCAACCTCAGCCTTCGTGGATCTGGCAACGTCACCATACTGATCGACGGCCGACCCAGCGGGATGACAGGCAGCGCGACCCAAAGCCTGCTTGAACAAATTCCCGCAAGCAGCATCGACCGGGTCGAGATCATCACCAGCCCCACCGCCAAATACGATCCCGAAGGCGTGGCAGGCATCCTGAACATCATCCTTAAAAAAGACAAGCTCGAAGGCAAAAACGGACAAGTCAGCATGACTTGGGGGACCAACGAAAACCACAGTGGATCCTTTAATGGGAACATCCGTGGCCAGAAGCTGAATTTCTCGGTGAATGCTGGTTGGAACCAACGCAATGGGTTCCGCCGTGGAGACAGCGAGCGAGAGCAGGCCTTCGGCGGAGAATTGGCTGGTGGGTACGACTCTTTGAGCGTGTTGACTTCCAATAGCTACACCGACAACTTGCGCTCCAGCTGGAACTTTAAAACGGGCCTCGACTGGATGCCTTCGTCAAAGACCACATGGAACATGGGGTTCAGGACCAACCAAGGCAACAACTCAGGAGTCGAAGACGTCGTGAACTTGGAATCTTGGAGCACCGATGCCATCGGCGGGTTTACCCGATTTGGAATGTCCAACAGCGAAAATTCCTCCATGGACCTCGACTTGGGTTATGAGCACAAATACGGTGAGCGCCATGTGTTGCAGTCCTTTGCCCGCTGGTCTCAGCGCAACAACACTTCTTCAGATTCTCTGTGGCAAGACCTGCCCAATGCGGCACTCGATCCTGGCTACCTCTCCAACGCCAACCTCAACGATGGTGGAAATTGGAATGCGACCCTGCAAGTCGACTACGAGAAACCGCTGGACAACGACGGGAAACTTGAACTGGGCTACAAAAGCATCTTGCGGGAAAGCAATGAAGACCAGCAGTTCTGGCAGAAAGACACCACAGGAATGCCCTTTGTGCAAGCCTATGACTTCCGATACCGTGAAGACATCCATGCTGCCTACGTCACCTGGGGCCGCAAATTTGGCGCCTGGGGCGTGCAAGTGGGAGGGCGCGGAGAGACCGTCTACACCACCGCTGAGCTCAAAGGGGACAGCACAGACATCGCAGCGGTTTTGGCCCAACTCGGCGGAAGCGACGCCACCTTTGTGAACGACTACACCAGCTTTTACCCCTCGACCAACCTGAGCTATACGGTGGACGACCGCAACCAATGGGTATTGAGCTACAACCGTCGCGTCAACCGGCCTCGCGGGAGACAGGTGAATCCGTTTGTCGACAATGCGGACCCGCGGAACCTGCGCTACGGCAACCCCTTTCTTCTGCCCGAATACACCGACGGTTTGGAGTTTGGTCACCAACTCACCACCAAGGCCCTCACCGTCACGACCTCACTGTTCTACAAAACAACACGGGACGTTATCCGCAGGTTTGTGGAGGTCGATGATGCCGGCATTGCCTACCGCACGTTCGTCAACCTCGCCCGACAGACCAACTCTGGACTGGAAGTCGTCGCCATGTGGCGCAAAGGACGCAGCCTCCAACTGCGCGTCAACGGCAGCATTTACCATCAAAAAACCGACGGCTCCAACCTGGCGCCGGACCTCGGCAACAATGGCTTCCAAGGCAGCGCGGGCTACCAAGTATCGGCCCTTGTCAAAGGCGGGTGGAAGGTGCAAATCAACGGGCGTTACAGGGCGCCATCCCAGTATACGCAGGGCACTTTCCAAGGCTACATCTCCCACAGCGCGGCCGTCAGCAGAGACTTCTACGACGGCAAAGTCAAAGGGTCGCTGCGCGTCAGCGATGTGTTTGACCAGCAAGAATGGTCGTACACCTCTGAGGGGAGGGACTTTTTCCAAGACGGCACCTTCAAACGACAGAGCCGCTTCATTTATGCCAGTGTGACTTGGTCTTTCGGCAAGCTCGAACCCGGACAACGGGGCAGAGGCAACGGAGGCTATGGCAGTGGTTCAGGGGGCAGTTTCGATGGAGGAGACTTCTGAAGCCAAACGCACCGGCCCCATCCTCTTTTTTGACGGGGGCTGCGCTTTGTGCCACGGCGCAGTGCGCCGGCTCATTCGATGGGAAAGTGCACCCCTCCAAACCCTGCGTTTCGCCCCTCTCGACGGGGCCACAGCAAAAACGATGCGCACGCAGGGCGCGCTGTCACACAAACAGAATGCCGTGGTGCTGTGGACGCCAGATGCTGTACTGTCCGGGGAGGCTGCAGCAGGAGCAGCGCTCAAACTGATCGGCCGCACGGGCTGGGCAAGCGCCTTTGGCATGCTGCCCAAACCCTTGCGCATGGCAGGATATCGCTTCACCGCCCGGCACCGCCACAACTGGTTTGGCCGGGTCTCTGAATCGTGCCCACTGCCCGCATCACCACAACGGTTCTTGCCATAACAGCGTTTTCCTTAAATGCCAAAGCATGCGAAGCCAGAGCACCGCAGACCATGCACTGCGTACTTTCGCCCCCCATGTCTGGACCTCTATCCACCCGCCAAGTCACCGAGGGCATCGGCCCCCTTGCGCCAGCGGATTTGAAGGGGGCCCGTTGGCATTGGTTCGACACATACAGTGAGGTTCCTTGGGAAGCATGGGAGGCCTTTCCCGGTGGCTCAGCTTACTTGGACCGCCGCTACCTCAAGGCCATGTCGGGTCACGGCAAGGTCCAATGCAGGTTGGGCATGATCAAGGCCAATAACGGCTCCTGGCTCGGCGGCATTCTCATGCAGGCCGTCCAATCTGAATCCCGTTCTCCAGCTGACCACATGGATGTGTCCATTGGCGTCCGCATCGCCACAGCCATCATGCACCCGGGTGGGAGGCCCTTCCGCTTTAGAACCCTTGTGGCCGGCCAAGGTCTGGGCAGTGGCGAGCACACCTTCTTATGGCGAGAGGACATACCACCTGCCCAACAGGTTCAGTGGGTCGAACAGGCCTTTGACCAATGCGCCAAGCACTGGGGCATCCGTATTTGGATGGCCAAAGATTTTGGCCCCGAGTTGGACGCCGCCCTGGCGCCCCACTGGGGCCGACGATGGGCCCGCGCCACCTTTGATCCCGTGATGGAGGTCCCCCTCGACCCTACTTGGACCTCTGCGGATCAATGGCAAGCCGCCCTCCGCACCAAAGCCCGCACCAAGGTGCGGAGCATCCTTACCCGCAGCGCGGACCTCGACGTTGAACGCATTCACGAAACAGCCGAGCTCGAGCGCTTGGGACCACAGCTCATTGCACTCTACGACCAAGTCTATGGCAGGGCGAGCATTGTCATGGGGGGGTTAGAAGCCCGCGACTTCGCACGTCTCGCAGAGGAACTCGGACCTGACTTTACCGTCATGACCTACCGCCAAGAGGGCCACCTTGTGGGTTTCCAGTGCGGCATGCACCACAGAGGGAGCGGCACCATCGAGGCTTACTACGTGGGGTTTGAATCTGAAATCAACAAGGAACGGGCGCTGTACCAGCGGATGCTCTTTGAATTCATAGCATGGGGCATTTCCCTTGGAGCGGTTCGGGTGGTGATGGGCCGGACAGCGCTCGAGATCAAGAGCACCCTCGGTGCCTTCCCCATCGCCCTCTCCACTTTTGTGCACATCAATTTCCCCTTGGCCATGCCTTTTTTGCGTTGGATGATTCGAAAGGCACCGCCACATCCGTTTAAGCCTCGCCGAGCATGGCTGGCCGAATGGTGCGAGCGTTGGCAGGAAGCCGGCTACCGCATCAATTGATTTCCTCCACGGTACCGCGGCCCAAAAAGGCCATGGCCAAGCTGCCAAAGACAAACAGCAAGAGCAATCCGCTGCCCAAAGAAGCCATGGTGCGCGCGGACTGGACCGAAGGCAAGACAAACGCCATCTCCACCGAATGCTCACCGGCGGGGACCACCACACCACGCAGGGCGTAGTTGACCCGCAACAGATCAGCCGGTACGCCGTCAATGGTCAATTGCCACCCTTCTGGATAATGGACCTCGCTGAACACCAGCAAACCCTTGGCAGGCGCCGAAACACGGTATTCCTGAGCATCGGGCGTGAACGACACCAGCTCGGCACGGCCTCCATTCGCCGCTCCAGGCAGCACTCCTGCAAGGGCATCAGAATGGACTTCTGGTACCACGGCACGGCGCGAATCTGTCAAGGATTCCATGGCGGCCATTTCGGCGTCCGCGCCATCTGCCATGGACCATCCATTGGCAAACCACGCATTACCCAGAGCCTCTCCATTGGGAATGGGCTGTTGCGCAGGGTCGTAGATGATATACTGCGCGTTGAGCATGGCATGCACCGGCATCGCCGCCAGCGCTGCATCCATTCCCGCAGAATTCGCCAAGGCCGCAAATTGTTGCTGCTCGGGCTGCAGCACGCGTTCAATCAAATCTTGATAGCGGCGCAATTTGGCACCGTGATAGCCTCCTACACTCCGGTGCAGGTAACTGACGGACGCATCGCTAAATGCCCCGCGCAGGTTGAGCACTCGAAAGTGATCCACCGTCTGAAGTCCTGAAAATTTAGCCGCATCTAAAACGCGTTGCTCCCGCTTTCCGATCCGACCGGGGTAGGCAGCACGCACCCGCTCGACCTCAGCCTCGATGGCTTGCTGCACAGCGGGATTACGCCGCACCCGGTCGGCCAAAATCGCATTGTCCGCAGCAGCGGCGGTGTAGGGATACTTGTATTCGACGGTGCGCACCCAACCTCTGTCAGCAGGCTGATAACGGCGGGCCACCGAATGCATCTCCATCATCGTGACCAATGCCATGAATCCTATGAGACCATTGATGACCATGGGACGCGCGCCGCTGGCCCGCAATCGCACTGCAGCCAACAGTCCTGCCATTGCAACAAGCACCAAACCAAAACTGCGCCAAACGTCTGCGCTGAACACCTCCAATCTCTGCTCGAGCGCCCTGGCCGCTCCCAACTGCTCGACGGCACGGTCTGGTCTCACATGACTCTCAAAATCAAAAAACACAGTGGGCATCGCTCCAAACATCAAGAGCAACGCCACAGGAATGCCTGCTGCGACGAACAGCTTTCGGTTCCACTCCACCTTTCCTGCTGTCACATCCTTGAGCAACAGCCCCACGCCTATCGGCAGCATGCATTGGATGAGCATGAGCATCATCTTGGTGTCCCGGAACTTGGCAAATCCTGGCACATGCTCGAGGAAAAAGTCGGTCAATCCAGACGTATCGCGCCATGACAGCACGATGGCCAAGAGCGCCACCACCAGCATGGGCCAGCGCAGCACATCACGCCTCAGCACCAAAGACGCCATAAACAGCGCCATCAAGATGGCGCCAAAGTAGAATGCCCCGCCACTAAAGAGCTGCTCCCCCCAATACAAGGGGTTGTTCCCCCCTTTGATATCGGGCACCATGATGCTCCACCACTCACCGCGGCCCATGGAATACTGCAAGATGTAATCCTTGTCGAGGCCCGTATCCGCCACTTCCACTCCGGCAGCTGGGGTCAACAGCACTTCTCCCCGCGTGGTGTGCGGCGTATAGTCCAAGGTCGGCTTGATCAAAGCTCCATTGGGAATAAGGGCGATGCCCGCAGCAGCCAACAACACCCCGCCTGTAACCAAAGCCCGGCGCGCTGCACCCGACATCACCAGCCTGACCGTTTCTGCGATGCCAATACCCCCGACCAAAAAGGCCAAGTAATAGGTCATCTGCAAGTGGTTGGCCGACAAATTGACAGCTGTAAAGGCCGCAGCAAGACCCGCACCCAACCACAGGTTTCGACGGTACGCCACCAGCACACCCGCCAAGATGCCCGGCAAGGTGGCGATCGACATCACTTTGGCCGCGTGGCCGGCGCCGAGGTATAAAATGTTGATCGTACTCAATCCAAAACCTATGGCCACAAGGGCCGAAATCCAGGGCCCACAACCCAACACTGCAGCCAGTAAATAGGCGCACAACAGCGCCACCAGGAGGTGGTCAGCAGGACGCGGAAAACCCATGCGCAGGATGCGACCCAGCCAAGAACCCGCATTGACATCAGAGGTCCGCATGCCCAATTGGAATGTAGGCATACCGCCAAATTGACTGTCGGTCCAAAGCGCTTGCTCACCCGTCCGATCGCGGTGGTCATTGACCTCCTTGGTTGTCGCGATGTGGTGCTCGATATCCGGCATCCGGAGCCGATATCCATCAAAGGACTTTTTATAAAAAGTGCCTGCGATGACCATCAACACAACGATGGCCATCACATGGGGCAAGACAGCGCGCAAGAGCTGGGCAGGATGAAGACGGTCGCTCATTGGGGCAAGTTAGGCACCACAGAGAAGTGGGGCCGTCTCAGGAAGTGCCGCTTTGTCCCCCCTCTTCGTCGGCAACTTCTTCAAATTCGACATACTCACCGAGGTGGTCATCTTTGGCTTTCTCAGGGGTTTGCCCTCTGTCAGGCGCCCCTGAACCAGCCCCCCTTTGGGCGCCTTGTCGCGGTGAGGTCCGCCCCCTGCCACCAAATACGCGGTCGAGAAAGCGAAAGACAAACCAAGCAACGACCAGTCCAACCAGGGTGCGAAACAACCCGGGCAACATTACTTGGACAGGTAAAGGTTGCGCTCAGAGTAGACCTTCCTGAAGAACGGGTCGCGCAACGTATCGATAAAGCGAATCGCCTCTCCTGTTGACTTCATCTCCGGACCGAGCTCCTTGTTGACTTCCGGGAACTTCGAATAGCTGAAGACGGGAATCTTGATGGCGTAACCACGCTTGCGGGGCTGGAAGTTGAAATCCTTGACCTTCTTCTCTCCAAGCATCACCTCCGTAGCATACTTCACATAAGGCTCCTGATAGGCCTTGGCGATGAAGGGCACCGTGCGCGATGCACGGGGGTTGGCTTCGATGACGAACACCGTGTCGTCCTTCACGGCGAACTGAATGTTGAGCAAGCCCTTGGTTTCCAAAGCCACTGCCACCTTCTTGGTGATGTCCTCAATTTGGGCCAGGATCAAATCCCCCAAGTTGTAAGGAGGCAATACAGCATAGGAGTCTCCAGAATGGATACCGGCAGGCTCAATGTGCTGCATCACACCAATGATGTAGGTGTCTTCTCCATCGCAAATGGCATCGGCCTCGCACTCAATGGCCCCTTCCAAGAAATGGTCAAGCAAAATCTGGTTGTCCGGCATGTCGCGGAGGATGTCCACGACGTGGTGCTCTAGGCCCTTTTCACTGATGACAATTTTCATCCGCTGACCACCCAATACATAGCTCGGACGCACCAAAAGGGGGAAGCCCAACTCTCGGCTCAACTCGATGGCCTGCTGCGCCGAAGTCACCGCTCCAAATTTTGGATATGGGACTTCAAGGTCCTTGAGCAGGGTAGAGAAACGGCCACGGTCCTCCGCAATGTCGAGCGCTTGATAGCTCGTCCCCATGATCGGAATGCCATAACGCTCCAGCTTTTCGGCCAACTTCAATGCCGTCTGCCCGCCCAGCTGCACGATCACGCCTTCGGGCTTTTCGTGTCGGATGATATCGTAGATGTGCTCCCAGAAAACCGGCTCGAAATACAGGCGGTCCGCTGTATCGCTGTCGGTCGAAACCGTTTCGGGGTTGCAATTGATCATCACCGCCTCGTAACCGGCAGCGCGGGCCGCCATCACGCCGTGAACGCAGCAATAATCAAACTCGATCCCCTGGCCAATGCGGTTGGGTCCACTGCCCAGCACCACAATCTTGCGTCCCTCGGTTTTGGGTGACTCGTTGGCCTCGCAAAACGTGCTGTAGTAATAGGGGGTTTGCGCTTTGAACTCAGCGGCACAGGTATCCACCAAGCGGTAACTGCGTTCAATGCCCAGGTCGACACGGCGGTCAAAAACCTCGCTTTCCTTGGCCCGCACAATGTGGCCAATCTGCCGGTCCGCAAAACCCTTGAGCTTGGCCTCCTTCATGAGGTCAAACGGAATGTCTTCAAGGCGGTACTTCCCAATGCGGCCCTCGAGTTCGATCAGACCCTCAATTTGACGCAAGAACCAAGGGTCAATCTTGGTCTTTTCCTGAATCGTATTCATGGGGATGCCCAACTTGATGGCATCGTAGAGGTGGAACAGCCTGTTCCAAGAGGGGAACTGCAAGGAGTGCAGAATCTGGTCCTGGTCGCGCAGCTCTTTGCCGTCGGCACCCAGTCCGTTCCGCTTGATCTCAAGAGATTGACAAGCTTTTTGAAGGGCCTCCTGGAAGCTCCGTCCAATGCCCATCACCTCACCCACGGACTTCATCTGCAAACCCAGTTCGCGGTTGGCCCCTTCAAACTTGTCGAAGTTCCAACGCGGAATCTTCACAATCACGTAGTCCAACGTAGGCTCAAAGAATGCGCTCGTCGTTCCCGTGATGGGGTTGGTCAACTCGTCGAGGTGATAACCAATCGCAAGCTTGGCAGCAATCTTGGCAATCGGATAACCCGTCGCCTTGGAAGCCAGCGCCGAAGAGCGGCTCACACGCGGATTGATTTCGATCGCAATAATGTCCTCTTTGTCATCAGGCGACACCGCAAACTGCACGTTGCAACCTCCGGCAAAAGCACCGATGGAGTTCATCATGTGGATGGCCATGTCGCGCATCCTTTGGAAGGTGCTGTCCGACAGCGTCATCGCTGGGGCCACGGTAATGGAATCGCCCGTGTGGATGCCCATGGGGTCGAAGTTCTCAATAGAACAAATGATGACCACATTGTCGTTGGCATCACGCAACAACTCCAGCTCAAACTCCTTCCAACCCAGCAGCGCCTTATCGATCATCACCTCGTGGATCGGTGAGATGTGCAGCGCGCGGGTCAGCAATCCGTCAAACTCGGCGGGGTCGTGCACAATGGAAGCCCCCGCTCCTCCGAGGGTGAAGGACGAACGGATGCACAGTGGGAACCCGAATTTCTGCGCCGCTTCCTTGCCTTCGAGAAAACTCTTTGCGGTCGCTTGTGGCGCCATCGGAACCCCGATCTCGTCCATGAGCAACCGGAAACGCTCGCGGTTCTCAGTGATGTCGATGGCGTCAATGTTCACGCCGATCAGCTTGACCCCATGTTCCTCCCAGATGCCCATCTCATCACAGGTGATGCAGAGGTTCAAAGCCGTCTGCCCGCCCATGGTGGGCAAAACAGCATCGATGTCGTGCTTCTGAAGAATCTCTTCAATCGACTCCGGCTCGAGCGGCTTGAGGTAAATGTTGTCTGCCACGACCGGGTCGGTCATGATGGTGGCAGGGTTGGAATTGATGAGGGTCACCTCAATGCCTTCTTCGCGAAGCGAGCGCGAGGCTTGAGATCCGGAATAATCGAACTCGCAAGCCTGTCCGATGACGATGGGTCCACTTCCAATGATGAGGACGGACTTGATGCTCGTGTCTTTCGGCATTTTTTTTTTCCGGACAGCAACGACGCTCTCTGGGAAAACCGGTGCAAACCTACCCCACACCCTCCAATCCTCCTCGCTCTGTTTTCCACACGAAATCCCGGATGAATGACAAAGAACCACCGAACTTTGTCGCCATGGCTTTGTCACCCGATGTCGTTCCTGAGTCCACCCCATCCGAAGTGGTACGCAAAGTGCACAACCAGAAGGGTGTAGCCATAGAATACGCCCTGTGGAAACCGCCGCATTCATCTGGCCAATGTGCCATTGCGCTGCACGGGTTCAGCAGGCCGCTCGAAGACATGCTGGCAACCCGACCGTTGCTCCCTGACGGCGTGGCACTTCTGATGCCGCATCTGCCTGCCCACGGCCGCTCTTCGGGACACCACAGGCCGCTCGAGATCGCGGACTGGACCGAGGCGATGAAAGCACTCCTCAATGCCGAAGGGCTCGAATTTAGCGGCACCCTGATCGGGTATAGCCTTGGGGGACGACTGGCCCTCACCTGGTTTGGTTTGAACCCGACGCAGTTTTCCAAGGTGATGCTGCTGGCGCCCGATGGACTCGTCAAAAACCCAGGCTACCGACTCTCAGTGGACACCACCCTGGGCCGCGCCTGGCTTGGCCAAAGCGAAAAGCAGCGAAATGCCATCGTCCGTATGCTCACTTGGTGGCGGGCCCGGGGCATCCTTCCAGAGCACTTTTACCAGTTCTCACTGTTTCATTTGGCTTCAGCAGAAATGTGGGCCATGGTCGTCGATTGCTGGTGCTCTTTGCGCCAGTTTTGGCCCCCAAAAAGCAGGCGTTTACAGGAGCTATCAAAAGCACACCCCGGTATTTTAGAAGCCCATTTCGGAGCGCGCGACAAGGTCATTAAACCCGCGAATGCCCGCGTTTTGAACAACGTATGTCCTGTCCATTTTCACCCTTGCGGTCATGGTCTTTTGCGACCGGACATCATCGAAAGGATTGCTTCACCATCTTGAACCCGTGAACGAGAGTACGCCACATCCCATTTCTGAGCGCTGGATCACCTCTTTGGAGTCCGCTGTTTCAGAGGGCCGCAAAGGCCTTGCTGTGTTGGTGGACCCCGACAACATTCGCGACAGCGAAGACTTAGATTGGATGTCTGGCCCGGGATTTGACGCTGTTCACACGGTATTGCTAGGAGGCAGCCTGGTCACCGAAGGCTCAATGGATACCGTGGCGTCTTGGATCCGTGAGCGCACCGACACCCCCATCGTGCTCTTCCCTGGGGCTCCAAGCCAACTGACCGCAGAAGCCGACGCCCTGTTGTTCTTGTCCGTGATCAGCGGGCGAAACCCCGATGCCCTCATCGGCAAACACGTAGAAGCGGCCACCCGGGTCCGAGAGCTGGGACTCGATGCCGTAGGCTGTGGCTACATGCTCATTGACGGCGGCCGGACCACCACCGCGCATTACATGAGTGGCTCCTTGCCGATCCCAGGCGACAAGCCCGACATCGCGGCCACCACCGCTTTGGCAGGACACTACCTCGGACAACAGTGCATGTACCTGGACACGGGCAGCGGTGCAGACCGCCCGGTATCGACCGACATGATCGCCGCCGTGCGCGCTGCGGTTCCCTGCCCCATCATTGTCGGCGGCGGCATGACCTCGCCCGACGCCGTCATGGACGCTTGGGCCTCCGGTGCCGACCTTGCTGTTGTAGGCTCTGCCATCGAACGCGACCCCCACTTCCTCAGCGCTTTCGCTGCACAGGCCGAACGCCAGCGCTGAGCAGCGCCTGCCGATCAGAACTTGTAGGTCAGGGCCACATTGAAGTGGCGCCCCGCCTGCGGATAGAAGAAGTTCTCCCGCACCACGAAATCCGGACCTGCGGAATACCCGTAGGTATAGCCATTGGCACTGTACTCCGCGTCGAGCGCGTTTTCCACCCAGACATCGAGCCGGGTGCGATCCAGCACCTTGCCGTCCTTGACCGTTGGCAAGTGGAGGCTCGCCCGCAGCTGGGACACCGTATAGGCCGGCAACAAGGCGGCACCCGTGTTGTCCATGTATTGGTCACCTACGTGCTGGGTCGCCCACTCCAGGTCGAAAGCCACGCCAGATGGCGTATCCGGGCGCACCGCATGCCACAACAACTGACCGCCCCAAAGCACACGAGGGCTAAATGCAATGTCAGTATCGGTGTAGACGGTGCGGATCTCATTGTATTCATCGAAGTTGGCCCCATAGTCGTAGGACACCTCGGTGAAGGTGTCGATGGTGCTCCGTGACAGTGTCGCCTGAGCGCCGAGCTCAAGGGCGTCGGAAATCTGCCATCCAAACTCCATTTCCAATCCGGTCCGGCTGCTTTTCGGGACATTCTGGCGAATAGCGGCGCCCACATCGTTAAGCTCACCCGTAGGGATGAGCTGATCGGTGTACGCCATATGGTAGGCGGTCAAACCCCACGCATACGTGTCGGTGTTGCGGCGCCACCCGAACTCAAAGTCGGTCAAGCGCTCGGCTTTGTCGGCAAATCCAGCGGGGGCATCCACAAAATCGTTGCGACCGGGCTCCTTGTGCGCGACGGCCACGGAAGCGAACACGCGGTCCTCGTCATTGAGGCGGTAGTCGAGGCCCACCTTGGGGTTCAGGAAGTCAAACGTGGCGCTGTCGCGGAGCACGTTGATCGCCACCTGGTCGTTGTCGGTTCCCATCGTCTCGAAGCGCACGCCCCGGTACTGAAGCTCGGCCTGCGCCTGCAGGCGACCGTCCTTAGACCGCTGCACGAAGCGGGCAAACACATTGCGGTCCAGCTTCAAGCCCTCACTGTCGTAATAGGTGTAATTCGGCGTGCCGGCAGTCGAGGCGTTTTCCGCCCAGATGACCCGGCCGAAGTGCACGCCTTCATAGCGGTTGGCGGCGGCGCCCAGCGTCAGGGCAGCGCGTTCCCAACGGCGCTCCGCCCCGAGGACGGCGCCGTAGAAATCGTTGTCGAGCCAACGGCGACGCACCAGGTCGGTGGTCGTCACCGTATCGTCACCCACCACCACGTCCGGCAGCAGGTAGTCGGCGAGATCCTCGCCGGATTTGAACTGCTCAAAGTAGCCCTCCCCATGGGTGAAGTGGCCCGTTGCGGACAGGCGCCAGTCGCCCAACTGGTGTTCGAGGTGGAGCTGCTGATGGTCCTGGCCGTAGTTGTCGACCTCGTCCTCATAGGTGTAGTAGTTGGCTTGGCGCCTGTACTTGATCAGATCGTCGATCTGGCCCTGGCTGTAGCCGTTGGCGTCGCCCCAGGCCTGAATGTCCTCGGCGCTCCCGTCCAGGGCCACCTCCGGGACGCCCCACCAGCTCTGGTAGGTGCGCTCGCGGCCGCTCAGGATCGTGTAGGTCATGGAACCACCATCCCAGACGCGGTTCAGGCCGAGTTGGAAGCTGTTGAGGTCGCTTGAAGCGCGGTCGACCCAACCGTCGCTCATGACGGTGCTGACCCGGCCTTCGGCTGCCCAGCCGCTGGCACTGCGGCCGGTATTCCACGCGAGGTTGGTGCGGAAGGTGTTGAAGCTGCCGCCACCCACCATCATGGAGCCACCGGCCTCTTCGGCGATGTTGAGGGTGTTCAGCGAAATGGTCGCCCCGAAGGCCCCCGCCCCGAGCGTCGACGTGCCCACGCCGCGTTGCACCTGAATGTCATCGGTGCCGCTGGCCAGGTCAGGCATATTGACCCAGAACACCGCCTGCGACTCGCTGTCGTTGATCGGAATGCCGTTGAGGGTGACATTGATTCGGGTCGGATCCGTTCCACGGATGCGCAGACCGGTATAGCCCACGCCAGCCCCAGCATCAGAGGTCACAACCACAGAAGGCGTGTACCTCAGGATATAGGGCAAATCCTGTCCGGTATTCCGGTTGGAAATCTCCTCGGCATTGAGGGTTTCGGCAGCAAATGGAGCCCGTTCTGTGGCCCGCACCGCCGTGACAGCAGCAGGCTCAAGGAAGCGAAACAACGTGTCCGACAGAACCGCCGAATCCGCTGATTGAGCAGCTGAACAAAGGGGCAACAAGACGGCAAGAAAAAGAAGGGTATGGCGCATGGTGTGTTCGTTGTTGTGCCACACAGGAATCCGTTGGACGGACCCCACCGCGCCTGCGGTGTTCGCTTCCTTCCCGGCATGACCCGGGCAGGTTCGAGGGTATGATCTCAGCCTTTCGGCACCCCTGCGGACAAGGACAAAACTACTCACCGCATCGATATGTTCAACAAGGCAAACCGTCACGGCACCAAAACCCCAGCAGCCAACAACCGCCGCACTCGGTATCTTTGACCCATGGACGATCGCGCGCGACAGCAAGCCATGGACTGGGCCCTCAATGCCGCAAGAAAGGCCGGTCAATTGCTTGTTGAGCTCGCGGCCAAGCCCTTGGAGGTTGAAACCAAGAAAGACGGCTCTTCGGTCACCAACGCCGATTACGCGAGCCACAAAATCATCGGGTCGGAACTCGCAGCCTCGGGCTGGCCCGTCATCAGTGAAGAGGGCGTCCGCCGTCCGCTCAGCGAACGCCAATCTTGGGAACGGTTTTGGCTGGTAGACCCCCTCGACGGTACCAGCTCTTTTATTCGGATGCGGGCCGGCTATGCAGTCAACATTGCCCTCATTGAGCACGATGGCAAGGACTGGGTACCCATTCTCGGTGTCGTGGCCCTGCCCGATCTCAACGAGATCTATTACGGTGGCAACGGCCTGGGCGTATTCAAGGACAAGCTTTCCGGGTCCAACAAGCCACCCCGAAACATCCGGGCCGACGAAGACGCCTCACCGCCGTTCCAATTGCTGATCAGCTGGAACGAAAGTGGCACAGTGAATGACCTCGTCGCCGATGCTGTAGACCCTACCCAAGTGCGGATGCGGCCGATTTCAGGTGCGCGCAAGTTCTGCTTGGTTGCAGAAGGAAAGGCCGAGATCCACGCCCGCTCCACCGGATATTTTGAGTGGGACTGCGCCGCCGGTGATGCCCTCTTCCGCGCGCAAGGCATGGCGGTGTGCGACCTCATCACAGGCCGTCCTTTGAGCTACAACGGACCCACCCTACGCGTCGGTGGACTCATCGCCTGCCGCTTACCACAAGGCAACCCCGACACCCCTTCAGCCTGATCGCAGCGCACCAAAAGGGTCAGCCCATTCGCGATCCCAGCACCCCATCATGAAGGCCATGTGGCCGCTTCGAATCCCAGGGTCAAGCCCCCGCTTTCAGACCCCGCCTTCGCGCTGGCCTCCCGCACGGTAAGGGCCCTCATCGAACTCCTCCACCATGTTGCAATAATTGCGGTAGCGCTCGTCATCCACCGCCCCCGTCTCCAGCCCTTTGCGGACCGCACAACCGGGCTCATTGAGGTGCCGACAGTTGTGGAACTTGCAATTCGGAAGGAGTCGGAACATCTCAGGGAAATGATGGTGCAACGTCTCCTTCTCGATGCGCACAAGACCAAAGCCTTTGATGCCCGGCGTATCGATGATAAACCCACCCGGCGCATCCGGAATCGGGAACATCTCGGCGAACGTGGTGGTGTGCTTGCCCTTATCGTGAACGTCGGACACCTCTGCCGTCTTCTGCTCGAGGCCAGGAATCAAGGCGTTGAGCAAGGTCGATTTGCCCACTCCGCTGTGCCCGCTGACCAAATGGATGCCACTGTTCATCCTCTGGCGCACCTCATCGAGCCCTATGCCCTCCTTTGCAGAAATCGGCAAGCACTCGTAACCGGCCTCGCTGTACATCGTCATCCACGAAGCCAACAGCTCCTCTGCCTCTTCACCGAGCTGCAACAGCACATCCACCTTGTTGAACAGCAATGTCGTTGGGACTCCGTAAGCCTCGGCCGTCACCAAAAACCGGTCAACGAAACCACTAGATGTCGCTGGCTCAACCAGCGTAACCACCAGCCAAGCCCGGTCCACATTCGACGCCACGACGTGGGCCTCGTGGCTCAAGTTCACACTCCGGCGGATGATGCGGTTGCGGCGCGGTGCAATCTCCGTGATCACGCCGGTGCCGTCCTCCTCCTCGGTCCAAGTCACCCCATCCCCCACGGCCACCGGGTTGGTCGTCCGCAAGCCCTCCATCCTAAACTTTCCGCGCAGCCGACATTCAACGCGCCGGCCTTCAGGCGTTTGAACATCGACCCATTTTCCGGTTGATCGAAATACGGTTCCTGTGTGTTTTTCCTCCACGCCTGCAAGTTCGCTGAAATCCCCACATCCTAACTTGCGGACTCATGCTTCTCGAGGTTTCAGGCATCACCAAGAAATTCGGCCCGCAAAAAGCGCTGGATAACGTCACCCTGTCGGTCCCCCGCGGGCAAGTCGTGGGACTCCTTGGCCCCAATGGGGCGGGCAAGTCCACCCTCATGCGTTCCATCTTGGGCTACCTGCCCACAGACGCGGGCACCGTGACCTTGGACGGTCAGGACGTTCGCAATGGCAACGACGCCTTAAAAGGGCGCATGGGCTACCTGCCCGAACACAACCCGCTCTACCAAGAGATGTATGTCCGTGAATTCTTGGACTTCATCGCGGGGCTGCACAACGTCAAGGGCCGCGCTGCAAGGGCCGCCAAGGTCGAAGCCACCATAGAACGCGTAGGCCTGACGCCCGAAGCACACAAACCCATCGCCGCATTGTCCAAGGGCTACCGTCAGCGCGTAGGCCTGGCGCAAGCGATTCTCCACGACCCCGAATTGCTCATCCTCGACGAGCCCACCTCCGGCCTCGACCCGCTTCAGCTCAAGGACATCCGCACCCTCATCAAGTCCTTTGGCCAGGAGCGCACGGTCATCCTCTCAACCCACATCATGCAAGAGGTCGAAGCCATGTGCGACCGCGTCATCATGATCAAGCAAGGCCGCATCGTCACCGACGCCCCCCTCAAGGACATCCTCGCCCAAGGCGGCCTCGAAGAGACCTTCAACACCCTCGCCGGCTGATCGGCACACGTTCTTGCCTGCCGCGGCTCCCGGTATTTCAAATTTTCAATGCACCTTACCGTCACGGTGCCCTGTACAGACCATCCCCTGGGCATGACTTTCCATGACCCGATTTAGATTGCTCCACGCCTTGATGGCACTCGCTGCATGCGCTGTGCTTTCGAATGACACCCTGGCCCAACCCGTGAACGTGGTGGAGAACCCCTTGACGGGCAGAACTTGGATGGACCGGAACCTCGGGGCTTCTCAAGTGGCGACCTCGCCCACCGATACAGCGGCCTATGGCGACCTCTATCAGTGGGGACGCAGTGCCGACGGCCATCAATTGCGCAGTTCTTCTGCCCTTTCAGAGTTGGCAAACAGCGCCACGCCTGGCCACAGCCAGTTCATTCTCGCGGAATCAGATTGGATGTCCACCCCCGACAATGCCCTTTGGCAGGGGGTCGACGGTGTCAACAATCCCTGCCCCAGCGGTTTCCGCCTTCCCACGGAAGCCGAATGGGAAGCAGAGCTGGCCACATGGACGTCTGCCGACGCCAACGGCGCCTTTGCGTCCCCCTTGAAATTGACGCTCGCCGGAGCGCGCAGCCGGATGAGCGGTGCGATTGGAAACGTGGGCACTTTTGTCGGCTACCGCACCAGCAACGCTGACGCAACGGGAACCCGGAACTTGGGCATCAGCAGTGACGCGGCCTTCATGGGCACCCGCCAAAAGGCAGACGGCAATTGCGTGCGGTGCATCCTCGATGCCACAGCGGGAACGGGTGCCCTGGGGCAGCCCCATTGGAAGCTGTACCCCAACCCTTCAGAGGGCTCGGTCTTTTTCCAAGGACCCGCGGCGGGTGTTCCATTCTACGTCCATAACCTCCATGGCCAATGCGTGCTCACAGGGCTGACCCAAGAAGGCATCACCACATTGTCCTTAGACGGCCTTGAACCCGGGGTGTACCTGCTCAACACCGAGCAAACACCATTCTACACGCGCTTCGTCAAGCAATAAGCCGGGTTACCCAATTTGTGTTGCGGATTGAAACCTGGACCTCAAGGCTACCATGAGCAATGCCAACAAGTAAATTTCAGTCCTGATTCACCATCATCTGCATTGCCCTAAATGCTCTTCAACAGCCCTGAATTTCTGGTCTTTCTGCCGATTG
>Ga0115569_10000840_pt1 | contig 23794 bp, 20 predicted proteins | sample COGITO_mtgs_1205_2_FD_87295 | JGI IMG/M metagenome (GOLD analysis project Ga0115569, IMG submission 87295) | Pelagic marine microbial communities from North Sea - COGITO_mtgs_120503 | ecosystem: Environmental > Aquatic > Marine > Epipelagic | place: Germany:Helgoland, sampling site Kabeltonne... | reverse complement strand
GTGTTTAAATAAGGAAGTATACTTGTGTCTAAACGAACTCCCCAAGATTGATATAACCCCGCATCTATAAGTAAAAGTAGATTGATGAAAACTAAGAGTATAGAAGAATACCATTTTATTATTGTTCCAATTTTTTTTGAGCTGATAAAGACGGATAATATCATAAATAAAAACGGAATAATGGATAGATATGCAGTAAAAGCGATATCTAATTGTAATCCGTATAAAAATGTTTTTATTGTAGTAAAAAGGTCTAGTTCTTTTGTTTTGTCAATATGGTAAAGTAAGAAGAATAGACGTAAAAAAATAAAATAACCGACCCATAAAACAAAGTAGTAGACATTAAATAAGAGTCTTTTTTTAAAATTTTTCATAGATTATTCTGTAACTTTTAAACGTGCTTTTGCTGTAACAGCAACACCAGAATAATCGTTGTTTAAAAATTTTAAATATCCAGTAATTGCAATCATTGCAGCGTTATCTGTTGTATACTCAAATTTCGGAATGTAAGTTGTCCAACCGAAATGTTTTTCGGCTAATTGTAATCGATTTCTAATTTCAGAATTGGCGGAAACTCCACCAGCAATAGCAATATGTTTAATCCCAGTTTGTTTTACAGCATTTTTTAATTTATCCATTAAAATTTCCACAATAGTATATTGGATGGATGCACAAATATCATTTAAATTTTCTTCAATAAATTTTGGGTTTAGTTTTACTTGTTTTTGAATAAAGTATAAAACTCCAGTTTTTAATCCACTAAAACTAAAATCTAAATCTCCTACTTTTGGTTTTGTAAAAGCAAATGCTTTTGGGTTTCCTAATGCAGCATGCTTATCAATTAAAGGTCCGCCAGGATATTTTAATCCCAAAATTTTGGCAGATTTATCAAAAGCTTCCCCAACAGCATCATCAATTGTTTCTCCTAAAACTTCCATCTTAAAATAATTTGTCACTTTTACAATTTGAGTATGTCCTCCACTAATGGTTAAACAAATAAAAGGAAAAGGCGGCATTTTACTACTAGCGTCTTCAATAAAATGTGATAAAATATGGGCTTGCATGTGGTTTACATCAATTAATGGAACTTTTAAACCTAAAGCCAATGATTTTGCAAAGGAAGTACCCACTAACAAAGATCCCATTAATCCCGGACCACGGGTAAATGCGATTGCAGATAAATCTTCTTTAGTAATATTTGCTTGCTCAATTGCTTGTTGAACAACAGGAACGATATTTTGTTGATGTGCTCTAGACGCTAATTCAGGAACAACTCCGCCATATTTTGAGTGTATTTCTTGATTTGCAACAATATTGCTCAACACTTTTGCGTTGCAAATTACAGATGCACTAGTGTCATCACAAGAAGATTCAATCCCTAATATGTAAGAAGGTTTTTCCATTAAAACAATAATTTAAGGCAAAATTAAGGATAATTTTATGTTGTCTCTCTTTTTTAAGAATAGAAATTTAATACTTTGTTAAATTTGCACGTTCTTTGTAGTAATTGGCAATATTTTTGATTTGTATGTATCAGATTATTCCATTCATAAAAATAGAACAGGTTATCAAGAAAGTTGGAAAAAAAATACTGAAATGGTTAGGGTACTTTGTACTCTTCTTATTATTGTTGAGTGTTTTATTTTCTATTCCAGCAGTTCAATCGAAATTAGCAAATTACGCGACTCAAAAACTAAGAAAAAAATTTAACACTACCATTTCTATAAAAAAAATAGATTTATCTCTTTTAGGAAACATTCAGTTAAAAGGAGTAGAAATTAAGGACCATCACCAAGACACTTTAATTTTTGTAAAAAATCTTAATACCTCTCTTTTAAATGCAAAAAAAGTTTTAAACAATGAAGTCAATTTAGGAAGTATTTCTATTGATGGAACTTATGTTTATATGAAAACTTATAAAGGGGAAACGGATGATAATATGGCTATTTTTATAGATAGTTTTGGTGATAGTTCTCCAAAAGATTCTTTAACAAAACCTTTCACTTTAAGGTCTTCTAATGTCTATCTAAATGATTTACATTATAAGTTGATTAATTTTAACAACAAAGAGCCAATTTCTTTTTCAGCAAAAAATATAGGAGGAAGCTTACAAGATATGCTTATTTATGGGCCAGACTTTTCTGCTAAAATAAGAGGGCTTTATTTTGCAGATAATATGGGTTTAGAGGTTACTAGTTTAACAACAGATTTTTCTTACTCTAAAACCGCAATGCATTTTAAAAATACCAGATTGAAAACAAGAAAATCTCATATTAAAGCAGATATTGATTTCACCTACAAAAGGAAAGATTTGGCATCATTTAATGATAAAGTAAATGTTAAAGCAATTTTTGATAAGAGTAAAATTGCAGTATCAGATTTAAACAAATATTATAGTGAGTTAAGTGGTAATGATGAAGTTAATTTCTCAGGAAGCTTAGACGGAAAATTAAATAATTTTCACTTAAACAAACTTAGTTTAAAATCAAAGCAAGGCATTAAAATAAATGGAGATTTAGAATTCGTAAATGCAGTTAACTTTGAAAGGGGGTTTGTTTTTAAAGGCGATCTAAAAAATGTTACCGCCTCTTATAATGAGTTAAAAACAATATTACCTAATGTTTTGGGAAAGAGATTGCCAACAGAATTTAGAAAATTCGGAGAATTTACGGCTGAAGGTTTAGTACATATTACTTCTGAACAAATTGATGCTAAAGTAAATTTAAAATCGAAAATAGGAGGTATTGTTTCAGATTTACAAATCTCTAACATTGATGACATTGATTATGCGAGTTACAATGGAGAAGTAGAACTGATCAAATTAAATATTGGTGTATTATTAAACAATCCCTTATTCGGGAAAACCTCTTTAAAAGGTGATGTAAAAGGAAGTGGTTTTAAATTAGAAAACATTAATACTTCGTTTAACGGTAAAGTTTCTGAACTCAATTTTAAGAATTATACGTATAATGAGATTGATGCAAACGGGCAATATCAAAACAATAAATTTGATGGAGATTTAAAAATTGATGATGAAAACTTTAAAATGAACTTTACTGGTTTGGCAGATTTATCATCAGAGGTAAATAAATTCGATTTTAAATCTGATATTGAATATCTTGATTTAAAAGAAACAAATCTTTTCACAAGAGATAGTATTGCTGTTTTAAAAGGACAAGTTGAATTAGATATAGAAGGAAATACGTTCGATGATATTACAGGAAAAGCAACTTTCAACAATATCTTGTACACGAACCAAAAAGAAGAATATATTTTTAAAGAATTTGATATAACCTCCTCTTTAAAAAATAATGTTAAGAGAATAGAAGTGTCTTCTAAAGACATTGCAAATGGTTACCTTTCTGGTAATTTTTCTTTTTCAGAATTGTTACCAGTTGCTCAAAATGCTTTGGGTAGTATTTATACAAATTATACTCCTTATATTGTTGAACCAAATCAATATTTAGATTTTAATTTTACTATTTATAATCAAATTGTCACAGTATTTTTTCCTGATATATCTATTGATGATAATACGAAGGTTAAAGGAAGAGTAAAAGCGAATCAAAATCAATTAAAATTGACTATTTCATCACCTAAAATCGATGTTTATGGCAATGAGATAAAAGATGTTTTGTTAAGAACAGATAATCAAAATCCACTTTATAACTCGCATTTAACAGCATCTGAAATCAATACAAAATATTACAATGTCTCTAAGTTAAACTTATTGAGTTTAAATCAAAATGACACTTTGTATTTTAAATCTGTTTTTGTGGGGGGTAAGAAAAAAAATGAAGATTTTAATCTCGATTTTTTCTATACATTTAATCCGGAAGGAAAATCTGTAGTTGGTTTAGAAAAATCATCTTTTAAATTTAAAGAGAATGTTTGGGATATTAATCCCGATGAATTAAACGCCAATAAAGTTACCTTCGATTTAAAATCAAATGATTTTAAATTTAGTCAATTTAAATTAGTTTCGAGAGAGCAAAAAGTAGCGTTTTCGGGAAGTTTAAAGGGAGAATCAGAAAAAAAACTATTCGTAGATTTTACCAAAGTCAAATTACAGAGTTTTTTACCTAAAATAGATAGTTTAGCTTTGAAAGGAGTTTTATCGGGTAGTTTAGATTTTGTTCAAAAAGATGAAATATATAGTCCTCAGGCATCACTATCTGTAAAAGATTTTCAAGTAAACGATTTTAAACAAGGGGATCTTTCTTTAAAGGTAAAAGGAGATAATTCATACGAAAAATATAAAGTAGATTTATCTATTGATAATGAAAAAGTTAAAAGTATTGCGGCTTCTGGTTCTTTAGATTTTTCAGAAGAAAGACCTTTAATAGATTTAGAGGTATATTTAGAAGAATTTGGTTTGAAGGCCTTTAGTCCTCTTGGTCAAGATGTTTTGTCCTCTATTAGAGGGGCTGCCTCTGGCGATTTTTATTTACGAGGGTTTCTAGGAAATCCAGAAATGGAAGGAATATTAAGCCTGAAAAATGCAGGTTTAAAATTTCCTTATCTAAATGTAGATTATGATTTCGAAGGAGAATCAATAATTACGCTGCAAGAACAATCTTTTATTTTCGAGAATTTTTCTTTATTGGACACAAGGCATAACACAAAAGGTATTTTAGTGGGCAGCATATCTCATAAAGACTTTAATAAATGGTTCTTGGATATTAATATTGAAGCTGATAACTTGTTAGTTTTAGATACTGAAAATACAGAGGAAGCATTGTATTATGGTTCTGCATTTATTGATGGTAATGCGAGTATAACGGGTTTAACCGATCAGTTAACAATCGATATTAATGCTAAAACAAAATCTGGAACCAATTTTGTAGTTCCTCTTAAAGACATTGAAACTGTAGATAATTATAGCTTAATTCATTTTAAAACTAAAGATGCAGCGGTTAAAAAAAATCAGAATGAAATTGCTTTAGAGGCAATAAAAGGACTTTCGTTAAATATAAATTTAGAGGTAACTAAGGATGCAACTGCTCAAGTAGTAATCGATGAAATTTATGGTAGTCAATTATCGGGTAATGGTTCGGGTAATTTGGATATTAGAATAAATACGCGTGGTAAGTTTGAAATGTATGGAGATTATACAATAGACAATGGTGTCTATGATTTTAAATATGGAGGAATTGTGAATAAACCATTTTTAATACAAAAAGGAGGTGCCATCTCATGGAATGGAGATCCTTATGCGGCAAATTTAGATGTAACAGCTATCTATAAGGCAAAAGCAAATCCAGGAGTACTTTTACAAAATTTTAATTCAAATAGAAAGATTGAAGTAGATTTAGTTACCAAAATTACTGGAGGGTTATTTAGTTCTAAACAAGATTTAGACATACAATTAACAAATGTTGATCCTATAATTGCGAGTGAGCTAGAGTTTATTTTAAATGATAATAATGTAAACGAGAAAACAACTCAGTTTATATCATTATTGGCTTTTGGCAATTTTGCAAATCCAGATAAAGTAGATTTTAATGCAGGTGAAACCATTTCAAATACTGCCTCTAGTGCAGTTGCTGCCGCTTTTTCAAGTCTCTTGAATAATCCTAATGGTAAATTTCAATTAGGCTTAGATTATCAGCAAGGAGATAGTGGTAATGATATAGAAAGTTTAAATGTTGATAATCAGGTTGATGTTTCTGTAAGTACTCAGGTAAGCGATAGAGTTATTATTAATGGAAAAGTAGGAGTGCCTGTAGGAGCCCAAACTCAGTCTAGTGTTGTCGGTGAAGTAAAAGTTGAAGTATTATTAAATAAAGTGGGTAATTTTAGAGGAGTTATTTTTAATAGACAAAATGAAATACAATACTCAACAGAGGAAGAAGGATATACGCAAGGTGTTGGACTTTCTTATCAAGTGAATTTTAACACACTTTCTGGTTTATTAAAGAAAATTAATAAACAAAATAAAACAAATAAAACAAAAATTAAGGCAAAGAATATTGTTATTATTGATTCCATCAAAAAGGTAAAAAATGGTATAATTAATTTTGAAGGAAATTAATAATTTTTACTTTTAATTTTTAATGTATTTTTTTATTTAGATGGTTGTTTTTGCTTTAAATAAAATTACAAAATAAGAGCTAAGACCTTAAAAAATAAACACTAAAAAATTATTTTTTTTTCACTCATACATACGGAAATTAGCCTAAAACGATTTCGTAGTTTTATTATTTTAAATGGTTATAAAGCAGTAATTTTACAAGATAATTTATGAAAAAAATCAAAAAAATAGCAGTTATGACTTCTGGGGGAGATGCCCCTGGGATGAATGCAGCAATTCGAGCTGTAGTTAGATCTTGTGCATATTATAGTCTAGGTTGTGTAGGAATTTACAGAGGATACGAAGGGTTAATTGAAGACGATATTGTGGATTTAGGAGCAAGAAGTGTCAATAACATAATAAATAAAGGAGGAACAATTTTAAAATCGGCTAGATCTAAAGAGTTCAGAACTAAAGAAGGTAGGAAAAAAGCTTACGAAAATTTAGTTCAACGCGAAGTTGATGCTTTGGTTGTAATTGGTGGTGATGGTTCTTTTACAGGAGCGGTTACTTTCAATGAAGAGTTTGGTTTTCCTGTTGTTGGTATTCCAGGTACAATTGATAATGATATTTTCGGCACAACACATACTCTAGGTTATGATACAGCTTTAAACACAGCAGTAGATGCAATAGATAAAATTCGAGACACAGCGTCTTCACACAATAGATTGTTTTTTGTAGAGGTAATGGGGCGCGACGCTGGTTTTATTGCTTTAAATGCGGGTGTTGGTGCTGGTGCAGAAGAAATCTTAATACCAGAGGAGGATTTAGGATTAGATCGAATGTTAGAGTCTTTAGAAAAGAGTAGAAGAGCTGGAAAGTCATCAAGTATTGTTGTTGTAGCAGAAGGTGATAAATCTGGTAAAAACGTTTATGAATTAGCTAAATATGTTGAAGAGAACTTACCAGAATATGATGTAAGAGTAAGTATTCTTGGTCACATGCAAAGAGGAGGTTCTCCTTCCTGTTTTGATAGAGTTTTAGCAAGTAGATTGGGAGTAAAGGCAGTAGAATTACTATTAGATGGTAAAACAAATTTAATGGTAGGTTTAAAAGATAATGTAGTAATAAGTACAGATATAAAAGAAGCAATTTCTGGTGGTCATTCAATAAATTATGAGCTACTTAGAATTTCGGATATTATAACAACATAAAGAAATTAAATAAAAACTAATAAGATGATTAAAATAGGGATTAACGGGTTTGGTAGAATTGGAAGATTAGCATTCAGGTCTGCAGTAAATAGAAAAGATGTACAAGTAGTAGGTATTAATGATTTATTAGAAGTAGATTACCTAGCTTATATGTTAAAATACGATTCAGTTCATGGAGCTTTTGATGGAACTGTTGATGTAAAAGACGGTAAATTAGTTGTTAACGGAAACGAAATTAGAATTACAGCAGAAAGAAACCCAGCAGATTTAAAATGGGATGAAGTTGGTGCAGAATATGTAATTGAATCTACAGGATTTTTCTTAACTGAAGAAACTGCAGGAAAACATTTAGAGGCGGGTGCTAAAAAAGTAGTTTTATCTGCTCCATCTAAAGATCATACACCAATGTTTGTTATGGGTGTAAATAATACAGAATTAAAAGCTGATCAACAAATTTTCTCTAATGCATCTTGTACAACGAACTGTTTGTCTCCTATTGCTAAGGTATTAAATGACAACTGGGGAATCTCAGAAGGTTTAATGACAACTGTACACGCTGCAACTGCAACTCAAAAAACTGTTGATGGTCCTTCTATGAAAGATTGGAGAGGTGGACGTTCTGCTATTGGTAACGTGATTCCTTCTTCTACAGGAGCTGCAAAAGCTGTTGGAAAAGTAATTCCTGCGTTAAATGGAAAATTAACTGGTATGGCTTTCAGAATTCCTACTATGGATGTTTCTGTTGTAGATTTAACGGTTAAATTAGAAAAGCCAGCTACATATGCAGAAATTTGTGCTGCTATGAAAGCTGCTTCAGAAAGTGGAGCTATGAAAGGTGTTATAGGATATACTGAAGATATGGTAGTTTCTCAAGATTTTGTTGGAGATACTCGTACTTCTATCTTTGATGCTAACGCTGGTATCGCATTAAATGATAACTTCGTAAAAGTTGTTTCTTGGTATGATAACGAAATGGGTTATTCAACTAAAATCGTTGATTTGATTGAATACGCTGCCTCTTTATAATATAAATAATTTGAAAATAAAAAACCCTGATAGTTTAAACTATCGGGGTTTTTACTTTTTATGAAACACTCTTTCTGTAAAATGATAAAAGTATACTATTTAATTGCGATTGCGCTAATTTCTACATTTACAAACTTAGGTAAGTTCGCTACTTCAACAGTTTCTCTTGCAGGTGCAGTTTCTTCATTAAAGTACGTTCCGTAAATTTCATTTATTTCAACAAAATTATGCATGTCAGAGATAAAGATTGATGTTTTAATCACGTTTTCAAAAGTCATTTTAGCAGCAGCTAAAACTTCTTTTAAATTCTCCATTACTTGTTTAGTTTCTTTTTGAATAGATTCTAAAACCAATTCTCCGGTTTTAGGGTTAATTGCTATTTGTCCAGACGTATATAAAGTGTTTCCAGTTAATACAGCCTGGCTATATGGACCTATTGGAGCAGGTGCTTTTGCAGTAGTTATTATTTTTTTCATGTAAATATATTTATTAAAATATCAATTATTAAATCTATTTGATCATTATAATTATAGGCGACAAAAGAAAGAATTAAAATACCCACTGATAATAACGAATAAAATTCAAGTTTTGTTCTTTTGTTATTTTCTAAAATTATTTCAATTTTTTTATTTTCATCAATATAATAAATTATACCAATTGAAAAAGGTGGATGTCTGTTTGGTTTTTTATGTATGCCAAATTCAATTTCTTGTTCAATAATGCGCCCATTTCTATCTTTAAAACTTACAGTAAAATAATAAGTTGGGGAGTTTTCAAAATGATCATCCATTTGCGGACTTAATTCTTCTCTAATGTTAATTACTCTTGCTTGTTTTTTAAGACCAAAATTTTTTACTCTATTAATTTTATCAAGAGCTTTTATAGCTAAATAGATAATAAAAAACGCAAAGATTATAGGTGTTATAAACTGAAAAAGAACCATACTAAAACAGCCTTCTATCTGGCGGCTTATTTTTATCCCATTTCAGGTCTGATAAAACAGAAGATTTTACACCAATAAAAAACGTGTATGAAGAATTTGTTCCAAAAGGAACCCAATTAAAGTTGAACTGCCAACTATCTAAATCTCTAGTGAAATTAAATCGAGAAAAGGTAAAAGCACCACCCTCAACATCATATCCAGAGGAATAACCCATTTTCCATTTAGGAGATAATTCTAAATTACCACTAAACATAATACTATGTACACCAATCCTTCCGCCATCAATACCGTTATTGTTATAATTTGCAGAGTATGCCAAATTTATAGACCAAGGTATGTCTGCGTTGTATAATTTTGTTTTTTTATTTTGTTCACCTTTCTCACTATTAATATTATTTTTTTGTCCAAACCTATCGGTTGGATTTATGTCTGCTCCAATAATGTCTCCACTATCTTGGGCGCCGTTACCATTGTTTTTAGAATTGTTCTTACTGTCTTTATCAAAATCTGCACTCGAAATGGAATAATTTGCTGTTAAATTCGCATTCGTTAATCTAAAAATATTTGGATTAAATTCATTTATTCTAGTTATTGCTCCATTTGAGGACTCTGCTACTTTGTAGGGGTCAAGAGAGCCATTTAAATTAACTGCTAATTTATCTTTAAATAAGCGTGTTCCTGCAGAAAAACTAATTGGTGACCAACGTAAACTATCGGCAGCAATGTTATAAGAACTACTGAAATTTAGATTATTTAATATTGTAATTTTTTCATCTTCTTCATCACTGTCGGGTTCTTTTGGAGCCACTTTTGCTTCTAAAACATTGTTTAGAGAAATTCCGATGGAATTACTCAGTCCAGAAGACGGACTGCCATAAATACCTTGGTCAAAAGCCGTATAATCTAATAAGTCTGTTGCATCTGCACTTTGTTGTACTTGTTGAATGTATTTGTCTTTAAAATCCGGTCTATATGAATAAGAAACAGAAGGTCTAAAAGTGTGTCTTAGTGTTTTTAGTCTACCTTTTTTAAAATTAAAAGTTCCGTAAATATTTGTAGATAAACTAATTCCAGCATTGTATTCTCTGTAACTTTTAAATCCTCTTATGGTGTCGGTTACAATTACATTATCTGTGATGTCATATTCTTTTTGTATGTAATCAAACTGCCAAGTTTCTTCATAATTAACACTTGGTGATAAAGTAAAAAATTTAAAGGCTTTTATATTTGTATTTGTTCCAGTTTTATGTTGTAATCCAGATCTAGCTGTTTCAAACATTTTACTCGTAAAAAACTCATCATCGTTAGTATTAATTAAATATTGACCTTGCATTGTGTAATTAAACCCCATTTTTTGGATTGGTGTTTTCTGGACCCCGTTTTTTCCTGCAAACGGATATATTCTATTCATGTTTACAGTCAGAGATGGCAACGTCATTGTAATTTTCTCTGTATTTGTGTTTTGTTGATGGCTTGCTGTAAGATTCATGTTAAAAGGCGTGCCAACAAATGTTTTACTGTAATTGATAGAGGAATTAAGGGTGTTTGTTAATGTTTGGGAGACATTAAATTGATTTTGAGACTCTCTAAAAAATTTACTACTACCTAGATTTACAGATGCAGAGAATCTTGAGTTTGGACTAGCTTTTGAATCTTGACTATGCGACCATCTAATGTTGAATCTATTCGTTTTATTATAGTCATCAAAACCTCTAATACCATTAATATTGTTTTCAAAATTAAAACTAAAATTACCATTAAATCGATAACGTTTATTGTAGTTTGATGATATTCTTGTACCCCAACTTCCATTAGAATATACATCACCCAAAACAGTTAAATCCATATAGTCGCTTAAAGCAAAATAGTAACCACCGTTTTGAAAGCCAACACCTCTTTTACTACTACCCGTATCAAAGGCAGGGATTAAAAAACCAGAAACACTCGTTTCGCTTATCGGGAAATAGGCAAAAGGAAGAAAAACAGGAGTTGGGATATCTGCAAGAACTAAATTACTGGCACCTACAATTATCTTTTTGCCAGGAACTAATTTGGCTTTATTCGTCGTAATATAATAATCTGGTATTTTCTTTTCTGAAGTCGTGAATTTTATTTTTCTAACATAAATAGTAGAGTCATTTAAACGTTTTGTCTTTTCTCCATAGGTAAACATTTCACCTTGTTTGGTTTTTAATCCATAAATTAAAGCGCGTTTACTTTTGAAGTTGTAAATAATAGAATCCTGTTCAGATTCTTGTCCCCCTTGTTTGAAAATTGGGCGTTGTATGTAACCTGTACTATCAATTATTCCTTTTGCAAAAAGTTTGTTTTTTTTGTAATCTATCACAATTATACCTGCTTTTAAATCGATATCAGTATAAGTAATGTGAGCTTCGTTATAAAGTGTTACCTTTTTATCTTTAGCATTCTGTATTGTATAATCTTTAGCAACATGTAAAATAATATCTTCTATAGTTTCTTTTGGTTTAATAGAATCTAAAGCAAGAGTATCTGTTTTTTTTAAGATTAAAGAATCTTTTTTCAGGATGTTATCTTCCTTAACGTTATCAACTCCTTTTTTATTTTTGGATTTAAGGTCTTGAGAAAAGCCTAATTCTGTTAAAAAGATAATGCAAATTAAAAGAATGTATGATAGGTTTGTTTGCAAGGCTATAAATGCTATTTTTGTATTAAGGTTAAAAATATGGCTCAATATTTGAAGCACCAAATTTACAAAGCCAAAATTAGTTAAAATTTATTGATGAGATTTATAGAAAATCACAAAATTATTGGCAATGCAAGAAATATTCTTGTTTTTATGTGCTCTTTCATTTTTTTTATGAATGCATCATCAATACTAGGGCAAAAAAAATACGTAATTGTTATTGATGCAGGTCATGGAGGGAAAGATCCAGGTAATTTAGGGAATGGTTATAAAGAAAAGGATATTGCATTAAAAGTAGCCTTAATTGTGGGTGAAAAACTTTCGAAACAGAAAGATATGAAGATTCTTTACACAAGAAGTAAAGATGTTTTTATAGATTTATGGAAAAGAGGAGATGTCGCTAATCAAGCAAAAGCAGACTTATTTATTTCTATACATTGTGATTCACACACTTCTAATGCCTTTGGAGCAGGCACTTTTGTGCTGGGTTTAAGAGGAAATAAAAAAAATCTAGAAATTGCAAAAAGAGAAAATGCAGTTATTCTTTTAGAGGACAACTATAAGGATAAATACAAAGGATTTGATCCAAATTCCGCGGAATCCGTTATTGGTTTATCTCTTTTACAAGAGGAAAATCTAGATAAAAGTTTAGCCATAGCAAGTCTAATTCGAAATAATTTTGCTTTTAAATTAAAGAGAAATGATAGAAACGTAAAGCAAGATAATTTTCAGGTTTTACGTGAAACTATTATGCCAAGTGTTTTGGTAGAGTTAGGTTTTTTGACAAACAAGGAGGAAGGAAGATATCTCAATTCTAAAAAAGGTCAAGATCAAATGGGAAATGCGATTATAGAAGCTGTTTTAAATTATTTTGAAAATTTAAAATTAAATACTGTAACTGCTCCATTAGTTGAGAATAATGAATTAACAAACATTGAGTATAAAGTGCAGATTGCATCAGGAAAAAACAAAATTGCAATAAAATCATATAATTTTAAAGGCTTAAAGCAAGTAGAACGAATTGATGCAGGGAAATTTTATAGGTATTACTATGGAAATACCTCTAATTATAGTCAAGTAAAAAAATCTTTAAAAATAGCAAGATCTAAAGGATATAAATCTGCTTTTGTTGTATCTTTTCTTAATGGTGAAAAAATATCTGTTCAAAAAGCCATTAAATTGCAATAGTTTAGGAGGTTTCAACCAAAAATTATTAGTAATATTGTTATTAAATTTTAATTGATGTCGAAAGAATTAAAAACAGGAAGTGTAGCCATTATCGTAATTGCTATATTTATATGGGGGTATAACTTTTTAAAAGGGCAAAATTTGTTTGATACAGATACTCGCTATTTTAAGGTTGAGTATGCCAATATTTCTGGTCTTACAAAGTCAAGTTTTGTAACCATAAATGGGTTAAAAGTAGGTAAGGTAGATAAAATAGATTTTAATAACGAACCGGAAAAAATGGGGCATCTAATTGTTCGGTTTTCTGTTGAAAAAGATTTTCCGTTTTCAAAAAACAGTATTGTTAAAATATATTCACCAAGTCCTTTAAGCCCATCAAATTTAGCAATTATACCTGATTATCAGGCTGAAAATGCTATTTCTGGTGATACTCTTAAAGGTGAAACTGAGTCTAGTTTATTTACCTCTATCGGAGAACGATTAGATCCTATTCAGTCAAAGTTAGAAAAGGTAATGGTTAGTGCTGATTCTTTATTTAAAAATGTAAACAATGTATTAGATTTAAGAACACAAAAGAGTTTAAGAGGATCTGTTCTTAATTTAGAAAGTACTCTTCAGGAAGTAAAGAGTATGATGTCGTCTTTTAATAGTTTAATCGATTCAACATCTACAGATTTAAAAAAGAGCATAAAGAATACGAGGTTAATTACCGAGAATTTTTCAAAAGTTTCAGATACTTTAGCGAATGCGAATATTGGTAGGATTATGAGAAAAGCCGAAGTTACTCTGAATTCAGCTAATGAAATGTTAGGAACGATTAATAAAGGTAAGGGAACAATTGGTAAGTTAGTTTCAGATGATAAGTTGTATAATAATATTGCAGCAATGTCGAAAGAATTAGAAAGCTTGTTAAGAGAAATGAAATTAAATCCAAAAAGATTTGTACATTTTTCTTTATTTGGAAAAAAAGCAAAACCTTATACTCCAAATAAAGAAACATTATCAAAAAAGGGAGAAAGAGGAGAATAAATAATTTTTTATAAATTTCAGTGAATATGGAATATTTACCAAATATATTTTTTGCTTTAGCTTTAGCGTTGGGCTTTGGTTTTTTTGCGATGAACATTCGTAGGTTGTCCAGAAATATTAAATTGGGGAAAGATGCACACAGAAAAGACAAAAAACAAGAACGATTTAAAAATATGATGATGATTGCTTTTGGGCAATCAAAGATGGTTAAAAGACCTTTTTCAGGGCTCTTACACATAATAGTTTATTTAGGTTTTGTTATTATAAACATAGAAGTTTTAGAAATTATTATTGATGGTTTATTTGGCACTCATAGAGTTTTTAAAGGTGTTTTAGGAAACGGATTTTACGGATTTTTAATTGGTACTTTTGAAATTTTAGCGGCCTTAGTTTTTGTTGCTGTCGTCATTTTTTGGTTGCGTAGAAATGTGTCTAATATAAAACGTTTCTTGAGCAAAGAAATGAAGGGATGGCCAAAAAATGATGGGAATATTATTCTTTATTTTGAAATGGTTTTGATGACTTTATTTCTTGTTATGAATGCTTCAGACCTTCCTTTTCAACAAGTAGGAATAGGAAATCCAATAAGTCAGTTAATTGTGCCTCTTTTTGATGGATTTTCTTCAGAATCAATTCATATTATTGAAAGAACCGCTTGGTGGAGTCATATTTTAGGAATTTTAGTTTTCTTAAATTATTTATATTATTCTAAGCATTTACATATCTTATTGGCGTTTCCAAATACTTATTTTGCAAATCTCAATCCAAAAGGACAGTTTAATAATTTAGAATCTGTTACTGCAGAAGTAAAATTAATGATGGATCCCGACGCAGATCCTTATGCAATACCAGAGGATGATGCAGAGGAAGCTGTGCCAGAAAAATTCGGTGCTAGTGATGTAACCGATTTAAATTGGGTGCAGTTATTAAATGCTTACACATGTACAGAATGTGGTAGATGTACCTCTTCTTGTCCTGCCAACTTAACAGGCAAAGAGTTGTCGCCAAGAAAAATTATGATGGATACTCGTGACCGATTAGAAGAAGTTGGAAGAAACATTGACGCTAATAAAGGAAGGTTTGTAGATGACGGAAAACAATTGTTAAACGATTATATTTCACCAGAAGAACTTTGGGCATGTACTAGTTGTAATGCTTGTGTAGAAGAATGTCCTGTAAATATAGACCCTTTATCAATTATTTTAGATATGAGAAGGTATTTAGTAATGGAAGAAAGTGCAGCGCCACAAGAGTTAAATATGATGATGACTAACGTAGAGAATAATGGAGCGCCTTGGCAATACAATCAACAGGATCGATTGAATTGGATAAACGAAGAGTAAATAATTGATTAATTCATAATTCAAAATTTTTAATTTATGATAGTACCAACAATGGCTGATATGATGTCGCAGGGGAAGCAACCGGAGGTGTTGTTTTGGGTTGGCGCAGCGGGAAGTTATGATGATAGAGCAAAAAAGATATCAAGAGCATTTGTAAAAATACTACATGAAGCAAATGTAGATTTTGCAGTTTTAGGAACTGAAGAATCGTCTACAGGTGATGCGGCAAAAAGAGCAGGAAATGAATTTCTTTTTCAAATGCAAGCTATGATGAATATTGAAGTATTAAATGGTTATGAAGTAAAAAAGATTGTTACTTGCGATCCTCACTCTTTTAATACACTAAAAAATGAATACCCAGGTTTAGGAGGTAAATACGAAGTTTTTCATCACACACAATTCATACATAACTTAATTTCTGAGGGTCGGTTAGAAATTGATAATACTACATTAAGAGGAAAAAGAGTTACGTTTCATGATCCATGTTATTTGGGAAGAGCAAATGACGTTTATGAATCTCCAAGAGAATTAATAAAAAGATTAGGTGTTAATTTAACGGAAATGAAACGCAATAAATCTTCAGCTTTATGCTGTGGTGCTGGCGGAGCACAAATGTTTAAAGATGCAGAAAAAGGTGATAAAGAAATTAATGTTTTAAGAACAGAAGATGCTTTAGAAACCAAACCAAATATTATTGCAACTGGTTGTCCTTATTGTAATACAATGATGACTGATGGTATAAAATTTAAAGAAAAAGAAGAACAAGTTTTTGTAAAAGACATTGCTGAATTAATTGCGGAAGCAAATAACCTATAAATAAATTATGAAGAAGATATCAATTTTAACTTTAACCCTATTATTAGTTTTTTCTTGTGGAAAAAAAGACGTAAAAAGTGGGAGTGAACAAATTAATGAATCTGAAGTAGAAGTCTCTGTTAATGAGGCTGATGAGTTAACTTCACCTGAATTAGAAGAGGAAATTCCTGTTCTTATTTTTACAGTCCAAATAGCAGCTCTAAAAAACCAGAGTGAAGACTTGGAATATATTGATGGCATAAAAGTCTATTATGAAAATGATCTCACAAAATACAGATTAGGTAATTTTGAAACCTATCAAGAAGCTAGAGAATTTAGAACACAAATTTTAAATGAATACAATGATGCTTTTATACAGGCATTAAAAAATGAACAACCAATTTCTATTTTAGAAGCTCTATAAAATATTTATAAGAGAAGGATTTAAAATTTCATGATATTTTAGATTTCAAAATATTGAAATGAACAAACTATTTTTCAAAGAGGAAGTAATATGCCAAATGTTATTTGCAAGTTGCATCAAGAAAAATTAAAATTCTTTTTGCTGATTACATGATAACTATAAAGATTTACAATCACTCATTATATATTATAGAAACCAGCACTGTTTCATGGATATAAAAAGTTTTATAAAGGCAGCAAGGTTGAGAACATTGCCTTTGTCAATTTCAGGTATTATTATTGGTTCGTATTTAGGTGTTGATTCTTTAAATTCCATTTCTCAAAGTAATCCTAGATTAGTTATTTGGATGACTCCAATATTTTGGTTTGCAATACTAACCACAATTGGTTTTCAGGTTTTATCAAATTTTGCGAATGATTATGGTGATGGGATAAAAGGTACTGATAAGAATAGAAAAGGAGAAGCAAGAATGGTGTCATCAGGAGCCATCACCCCAAATCAAATGAAGTCTGCAATGATAATTACGGCAATTATCACTTTAGTGATAGCTTTGTTGTTAATTTATTTTGCATTTGGACGAGAAAATTTTGGATTTTCATTGTTGTTTTTCGGTTTAGGAGTTTTATCAATAGTAGCAGCGATAAAATATACTGTTGGTAACTCTCCATATGGATACAGTGGTTTTGGAGATATTTTTGTTTTTTTGTTCTTTGGATTGTTAAGTGTTTTGGGAAGTTATTTCCTTTATACAAAACATCTCGATTTTGAAATTCTTTTACCTGCAATTTCTGTTGGTTTATTAAGTGCAGCTGTACTTAACCTAAATAATTTAAGAGATAGGGAAGAAGATAAGAGAAACAATAAAAATACTTTGGTTGTTAGATTAGGAATCGAAAAATCAAAGAGATACCATTATTTTTTAATTTTTGGAGCATTAGTAGCTGCTTTAACTTATGTTTTGTTAGATTTTAAAACAATATATCAGTTTCTCTTTTTAGTTGCATTTCTTCCATTATTAAAGAATGTAAAAACAGTTTCACAGAACAAAATTCCTGCAGAATTAGACAGCGAATTAAAAAAAGTTGCATTAAGCACATTCTTATTTGCAATTCTTTTGGGAATTGGACAAACTCTAGTATTGTAGAAATTAAATATAATTAAAGCATATGAAGATTACGTTTTTAGGACATTCTTGTTTTTCTTTAGAGATAAATGAAATAACGATTTTAATAGATCCATTTATTTCTGGAAACGCTTTAGCGGCTCATATTGATCTATCTAATTTAAGAGCCGATTTTATATTGTTAACACATGCGCATCAAGACCATGTTTTAGATGTAGAGGTTATTGCAGAACGAACGAAATCGGTTATAGTTTCTAATTATGAGATAGCCATGTATTATGGATCAAAAGGTTTAAATGTAAAAGCACTAAACCATGGAGGCACTTTTAAAACTGATGATTTTTCAGCGAAGTATGTGAATGCAATTCACACTTCTTCTTTCGCAGATGGCACATATGGAGGAGAACCTGGTGGTTTTGTAATTTCATCAAAAGATAAAAATTTGTATGTTGCAGGAGATACAGCTGTAACCATGGATATGAAATTAATTCCGATGTTACTAAAGTTAGATGCGGCTATTTTTCCTATTGGCGATACTTTTACAATGGGAGTAGATGATGCAATTATTGCAAGTAATTTAGTGCAGTGTAGCAAAGTAATAGGATGTCATTTTAATACTTTTCCACCAATAGAAATAGATGTTAATGATGCGAAAACTAAATTTTCCTTAAAAGACAAAGAATTAATAATTCTAGAAATAGGAGAAAAAATAAACTTATAAAATGAAAAAAATCAAAATTATTTTAATAATAATTTCAACAATAGTAGTCGTATTTCTTCTAACAGGTTTATTTGTAAAAGAAACAACTTATAGAGCTGAGGTAACCGTAAATAAATCGATAAAAGAGGTTTTTGAAATTTTTAATAATTCAGAAAATATAAAAAATTGGGTTCCGGAGGTAAAATCTTTTGAGGTTGTAAATAATAATCCTAGTAAAACAGGAAGTGTTTATAAAATTGTTATTGATAATAAAGGACAAGAGGTTACAATGACAGAAAAAGTGATGGCATATGTACCAAATGAAAAGGTTACATTATTTTTTGATGCAGAAGGCATGCTGAAGCGTGATGACTATATTTTTAAAGAAAAAGATGGAGTTACTTTAGTTACATTAAATACAAGTTGTCAGAGTGACTCATACATATTGGCATGTATTTTCCCATATTTTAAGGGTACTCTCCAAAAGCAAGATCAATCATACTTAAATAATTTTAAAGCGTTTGCTGAAAAAGAATAATAATTTATTTTGATAAAAGCTAACTACAAAAAATACATCCTTAATTTTAAAAATCCTAGTGGAACATCGCGAGGAATTTTAAGGACTAAAGAAACGTGGTTTATTATTTTAGAAGAAAATTGTAAAACAGGAGTTGGAGAAACAGGTTTGTTTAGAGGTTTAAGTATAGATGATATTCCTAACTATGAAGAAAAGTTAATTTGGGTTTGTAAAAATATCAATCTTGGTTTAGAAAATTTATTAAAAGCTCTTTACGAGTTTCCTTCTATTCAATTTGGATTAGAACAAGCTTTTTTATCACTAAATAGTGAAGATAAATTTGAATTATTTCCTTCTCAGTTTACAAGAGGAGAAAAATCAATTCCAATTAACGGTCTGGTTTGGATGGGAGATAAAGAGTTTATGAAAAACCAAATTAAAGAAAAACTCAGTATTGGTTTTTCTTGTATCAAAATGAAAATTGGTGCTATAGATTTTGATACAGAAATTGAATTGTTAAAATCGATAAGAAAAGAATTTTCATCTAATGAAATTGAGTTAAGAGTAGATGCGAACGGAGCGTTTAATCCCAAGAATGCTCTAGAAAAATTAGAAATATTATCAGAATTAGAAATTCATTCTATAGAGCAACCTATCAAACAAGGTCAAATTAATGATATGGCTCAATTATGTGCTAAAACCCCTTTGCCAATTGCTTTAGATGAAGAATTAATAGGTATATTTTCATTCGAAGAAAAAAAGAAGCTTTTAAAGATGATTCAACCTCAATACATTATCTTAAAACCGAGTCTAATAGGTGGTTTTGCTGGTAGTAAAGAATGGGTTAATTTAGCAAATGATACTAATTGTGGTTGGTGGATTACTTCTGCATTAGAGAGTAATATTGGCTTGAATGCAATTGCTCAATTTACAGATACTTTGCAAAGCGATTTGCCACAAGGATTAGGAACAGGAGGTTTGTTTACTAATAATTTTGTGAGTCCGTTAGAAGTTAGTAGAGGAACACTGCAATACAATCCAAATCGAAATTGGAATTTTAAATTGATTTAAATACCACCTTACGCTCTGTCATAAGGTTTTAATTATACACATGAATTATATACAACAAGCATATACAGGAAAAATTAAATGGTTTCATTGGGTCTTTACGATATTGTTAGTGTTTTTTGGTTGGCAAGTTATAGGGGTGTTGCCTTTAATGGGGCTTGCTATTATGAATTCAGCAAATATGACTGAATTTACAAAGGCCGCAGAGGGTAATTTTATGAATTTGGGTATAGATAATAATCTATTTCTTTTCTTTATGATATTGACTTTTATATTTGGCTTAATAAGCCTTTTTGTAGGGGTTAAATATATACATAAAAGAACATTTACATCTTTAGTTACAAGCAGAAAATCAATAGATTGGAGACGGTTTTGGTTTGGTTTTATAACTTGGGGGATTATCGCATCTATAGTAATTTTTATAGGAATTAAATTATCACCAGAAAATTATGTTTGGAACTTTAAGCCGATCCCATTTTATACATTATTGGCAGTGTCGTTTTTATTTTTGCCTTTTCAAACTTCTTTAGAAGAGTTATTATTTAGAGGGTATTTTATGCAAGGTCTTGGAATTTTGGCAAAAAATAGATGGTTGCCTTTAGTGTTAACTTCTGTTATTTTTGGTTTATTGCATGGCGCAAATCCAGAAGTTGAAAAATTAGGGTATATTTCTATGGTATTTTATATTGGTACTGGTCTCTTTTACGGAGTAACTACTTTAATGGACGAAGGAACTGAATTATCACTTGGTTTACATGCAATTAATAATATCGTAGCTGCTTTCTTTGTAACTACAAATTGGGCTGTTTTTAAAACTGATGCTTTGTATGTTGATACCTCAGAACCCTCTGTAGGTTGGGAAATGTTTTTCCCTGTATTAGTATTATACCCAATGATGTTATTCATTTTTTCTAAAAAATATGGATGGAAAAATTGGGTTCAAAAATTAACTGGAAAAATAGAAGAACCTACAAACATTATAGACGATTAGGGCATTTTAGATAATAATGAAGCTAAATAAATTTCATAAAAACTTTAAATTAAATAATTTATCATTTACCTCTGTTGATGAGTTGCTTATATATACTAGCGGTTTTTCTGATGAGATTTATCAATTTTTAAAAAGTTGGTTTTCTCAGGAAAATTTTATCTGTGTAAAAACTTCGGGTTCAACAGGTATTCCCAAAGAAATTAAATTGCTAAAAGTACAGATGATTAATTCTGCTTTTGCTACTAGTAAATATTTTAGTTTAATAGAAAATACTTCGGCTTTATTATGTTTACCAATAACTTACATCGCGGGTAAAATGATGCTAGTGCGATCCTTAACTTTAGGCTGGCATTTAGATGTTGTAGAGGCAAGTTCTAATCCATTAAAACATATTTTTAAAGAATATGATTTTTCTGCAATGGTTCCTTTACAATTAGAAAATTCTCTAGAGTCATTAAATCTTATAAAAATACTAATTGTTGGTGGTGGTGCTGTATCTTGGCCACTTCAGAATAAACTACAAGAAGTTTCATCAAAAGTTTTTGCTACTTATGGAATGACGGAAACAATAACTCATATTGCAGTGAAAAAGCTAAATAATTTTAATATTACCCCTAATTTTTATGAAATTTTGCCAAATATAGAAATTTATAAAGATGTTCGGAATTGTTTAATAATTAATGCCCCAGAACTTTCTAATGATATTGTTTGTACAAATGATATTGTTCATTTAATTTCTGAGACCCACTTTGAATGGGTTGGGCGTTTTGACTCAATAATAAATTCTGGAGGAGTTAAGTTGTATCCGGAAAAAATAGAAGCGGAACTCTCAAAAATAATTACTTCACGTTTTTTTGTTGCTGGTGTTTCTGATGTAAAACTTGGTGAGAAGTTAATTTTAATAATTGAAGGTAAATCTACACCAATAGAAATAAAGAACATGAATTTATCAAAATTCGAAATTCCGAAAGAAGTTTATTTCCTAAATAATTTTATAGAAACGGAAACAAAAAAGATTCAACGTAAAAAAACACTCGATTTAATTATACCTTAATCTCAATACAAAAAAATCTCATATAAATATTGATATGTTGCCATTAAATAAACCTGATGGAAGCTAAAAAATAGTATTTATTTATTTTAGGGGTTTAAGTTAGAGCAGAAATTAAGGTTTAGATCTTGTTGTAAAAAAGACTTTTAATTATTCCATCTGAAAGTCCAATTTTAGGAACATAAATTTTTCGTGCTCCACTCCATTTCATTGCGGATAAATAAATTTTTGTTGCTGGAATAATGACATCAGCTCTATCTGGGTTTAAACTCAGTTCAGAAACCCTTTCATCAAAAGACATTTTTTTTAAAAATTGATACTGAGCATTTAGATAAATATAAGAAATAGGTTTTCCTTCAGTTCGTCCAGACATTTTAAATAGCTTATTAATGTTACCTCCAGAACCAATTAAGGATATTTTTTTTAATCCTTTCGTGTTTTTCTTTACCCATTTTTCTACATTGGCAAAAATCTCTTTGTTTACAGATTTTTTATTATTTAATAAACGAACAGTCCCTATTTTAAAAGATTTTGAGGTAATTATTTTTCCAGCAGAAAAAACAGTGATTTCCGTGCTACCGCCCCCAACATCAACATATAAATAAGAATCATTTCCTTCAATTAATTCATTTAAATCTGTAGAAGAAATGATTGCAGCTTCTTCTTTACCTCCTATAATATCAATTTTTACGCCTGTTTTTTTATGAATTTGTTCAACGACTTCTTTTCCGTTTTTGGCTTCTCTCATTGCAGAAGTGGCGCATGCTTTATATTTTGTTACGCCATGAACATCCATCAGTAATTTAAATGCTTCGATAGCATTAATCATTCTTATAATATTCTCATTACTTATAAGTTCGTTGACAAAAGCATCAGCTCCTAAACGAATAGGGACACGTATTAAAGAAGACTTTTTAAATTTAGGTTCTTTTTCCTCAGATATAATAACATTAGAAATTAGTAATCTAACTGCATTTGACCCAATATCTATGGCGCCGTATTTTTTAATTTCTAACAAACTACTTTATTTATGATTTTTCGGGAATTCTGTTATAAAAGTTTTCCCTTTTTTTATGTTTTTCCAATGTTTTTCTTCAAACTTAATTCCGATTACTCCACAAGTAGACACATGAGAAATAGGTATACTACCAAATTTATTTACGAATGAGTTGATGCCGTGATCGTGACTAAAAATAATTGCAGAATTAAAACCATCATCTAAAGCATTAACCGTTTTAACTAAATAGCCATCACTAAAACTGTATAATTGTTTTTTAATTTTAAGGTTAGATAAAGGGTATTCTAAGTTTTCGCAAAAAATTACTGCAGTGTGTAATGCTCTGTTAGCACTGCTAGAAACAAAAACGTCTGGTCTGTCAATTTCTTTTGATAAAAATTTAGAGATTAAATGTGCATCTTTTATTCCTCTTTTTTTTAAAGGCCTGTCAATATCTTTTATTCCAGAATATTCCCAAGAAGATTTTGCGTGTCTAACAATGTATAAAGTTTTCATCCAATTTTAATTGTTGAGTGGTAAATATAGAGAATTTATGGTGCTAACCTTTCGATTTTCCAAGAAAAATCTTCGTCTAAAGTATATCTAATTCGATCATGCATTCTATTAGGCCTTCCTTGCCAAAATTCTATTGAAATAGGTTTTACTAAATAACCTCCCCAATGTTTAGGTCTTTCAATTTCATTTCC